>Ga0123354_10008044_pt1 | contig 15995 bp, 13 predicted proteins | sample TergutLab28metaG_2_FD_97872 | JGI IMG/M metagenome (GOLD analysis project Ga0123354, IMG submission 97872) | Labiotermes labralis P4 segment gut microbial communities from Petit-Saut dam, French Guiana - Lab288 P4 | ecosystem: Host-associated > Arthropoda: Insects > Digestive system > Gut ...
TTTTCCCCCCCCCCCCCCCCTCCCCCCCCCCAGGGGCACCCCCCCTTTCCCACTCCGGGTTTTGCGCCCGAGGGGGGGGGGGGGGGGGGGGGGAACGCGCGAGCACGCTGGTCGCTGGCACGCAGGACGTACCTTCGGACATCCCCGCCAAAATCTCTTTGCACTTCCCCTCTCCTCCCTTGGTGTCACATTCCATTACCATCGCCGCTCGTTTACTCTGATCACCCTAGCAGACTCCAGTTGAAATGTGATGGCACATGTTGACGCAAGGGAGGGGAAGAGAAGGGGAAACTGGCGAATGGAGTGGGTAGCCAGTACCCCTCAAACTACCCCGGAACATGGTGTATCCAGCATTACTACCGCTGATGCGCACACCTCGGCTGCCAATAGTCGACTGAACTTGACGTCCCCCGCCGATTTAAATGGACTCGTCCGTTTCGCCAAAAGACGGAAATCTGGTTTCTGCGCGTGCCCCTCCACATTTCAACTGGCCTCTAATATTTGGCGCGAAGGTGTCAGCAGTTCACTAACATCTTCCACTTCATGGACCCCATACAGTTGGGCCCAATCATCACCATTCCCACAGACACAAATTACACCGTCTAACGTAGCATTTTGTTGTCATTTTCACGCGCTACTCGAACTAGAACGTGGACCGGGTAGCTCAGTCGTTGTAACGACTACGGGCTTGACGGTCCGGGATCGAATCCCGGTAGGGACGAGATTTTCCGCCCGTCCACCCAGCCTCCTGTAAAATGGGTACCGGGTCATTCCCCGGGGGAAAGTGCGGCCGGGACGTGCTGCTGACCACTCACAACATTCTAGTGCCGCGGTCATGGAAGAGTAGAGCTATACCTCTACCCACCCTCTGGGTCACGCCGGGCCTGTAACGGGATCACTTTACCTTTTCATTTTTACTCGAACTAGAACATCTACTCATCCATCAAATATTAGGTTCAATTTTTAATCTTTAACTGCAAGCCAAGAAGTAATTCCTACTAAGTCTGGTATGTTCTGCACTCCGTGCATTGATTACAATACCCATACACGGTACTTTGCTTTTATGGTTGTAATTCTATTGTATGGTGGACACAAATATGTTTCGGCCAATCATACTGCCATCTTCAGGGTGGTGAGAACAAGAACACAAATACAATTAAATTGCTGCTAGATCCTTAGAGATTTTAAAGAACTCCTGCGAACATCACAGAAGCACACAACCGTCTCCCTACATGTAAGAATGTCAAAACACTACAGTATTTTACATACACACTGTTACGAACTTAGTAACTGTCCAACAAGATGCGATTTACTCAGTTTATTACATTTCTGTAAGCAGCTCTACATGTTTCGGGTGTTGACACCCATCATCAGAAGCTGGTACAGCCGTAATTACAGCTTTTGGTATTGATTAACCGGATCTACTACCATCCGCTTGCGATGTTGAGTTGGAACTTGAGTCCCACCTCAACAACGACAGCGGATGGTAGTAGATCCGGTCAATCAATACCAAAAGCTGTAATTACAGCTGTACCAGCTCCTGATGATGCGTGTCAACACCCGAAACATGTAGAGCTGCCTAAAGAAATGTAATAAACTGAATAAGTCGCATCTTGTTGGACAGTTATTAAATTCGATTCACGAAGCACGGACCCATGTATATAAAAAAAAAACACGCTGTTACATTTGGCAGATCTTTCACATAAAAACATTTTACCTTGATTTTTAAGACTATGTAGAAGAACGCCTGATGACGGTTTCCGATCGAAACATGTAACACACTAAAATGTTGATGGTAATGTCTACATGTTCAGTCTGACACGACTGAAATTCTATACAATTATTTTAATGGTTTTGCATGTACAATGTGTGTTTCGGTCTATGCTAGAACTATCTTCAGGTTCGTCAATACGAAGTCTAACATAAGAAACTAACAAGAGGCCCCCCCCCTTTTTTTTACAAACATTGCCCTGTACGATATGCACAAAATTTCATACTACAATAAAATTCGTGTAAGTAAAATCTGAAACGTACATAATAGAAGATATTCTTCTACTTGTTCTTCGAGGATAACACCGTGTTGGGTGTAAGATGCTGCAAACTCTCGTGGTTAACCAACCTCAAATTAAGCAGCGTTATATATATATATTACACACACATACTTACTTACTCCATGGTGCAGAGTCCTTCTTGAGCAGCTAACTGGTTTGCAGCTAGTCAAGAAATTCCCCACATTTCACGGAACCCGAAGGTTCATTACCGCACTCACAAGCGTCCGCCAACTGTCTCTATTCTGGGCAAGCCCAATCCAGTCCATATACCCACATCCCACCTCCTGGAGATCCGTCCTAATATTATCCACCCATCTACGCCTAGGTCACCCCAGTGGTCTCTTTCCCCCCCCGGCTTCCCCACCAAGACATATTTATCTATCTAATTTATGGTCTTTGTGTATGGAGTCGTATTATAAGACCTGGAACGTAACAGGCAAGTAACTTGTTGTGTCAGACGGCATTATCTGTACCGATGTGAACGAACGTGGCAAGAAACCTTCTCGAGCTTACTTTCTGGGCACCCCAGCACCCTGATCAACAATCCCAACCTATGTTCGTCTCCTAACGTCAGATACCAAGTTTCACGCCCATATACAGTTGTGCGTATTTTAAACTTCGCATTTTGGGACACCAAGCGGGAAGACAAAAGGTGCACAACGAGCGCAGTACATATCATACAGCATGCAAAGCATTACAGATGTCCCTACAGCTGGTCAGCTCCCAGACCAGTGTGTCCACAGAATGGCACATTTTTATCGCAACCAAAGCGGCCCGCCTTTGCATCACTCACTGAACTTCAATCCTCGTAATGACTGGCGAGATCCAACTGACAAACGCGTTGTTGCCAATTTCAACACCCTGGAAGCGTTTACGGATTTGTTTTTACATTAAGCGCACGTCTGTCTGTCGGTCTGTGGACAATACCCGACGTTAACAGTCGCACGATATGTGAACCAGTGTCACAGTGCTCAGAAAATTCACATAACGAATTCTCACACAAAGTTCACCGCAGTTCCTACACTAAATGCTCCACAAGTCTATCAATAAGTTCACTGTTCGAATCCCGGACGGGTGCTGCTCGTCTACCCTTGAAATCTTCCCCGGTTACGCAAGCTCTGTTCCTGTCGGCTACCTCTTGCTTATTGGCCCGGTTGGTTACATCAAGTACATTCAGAACTTCCTTCATGCTGGCCAACACCTTCCTCGAACCTCCGACCATCTCTGCTTGTGTTTCTCAGCAGTCTCCACTGCTATTGCTAACCGCATTGCTTCCTCCAAATGTACTAGGGCACCTGAAGTTGGATCTGCTTGCTGTCGCACTACTTACTCTGCGCCCGTGGATACATACGGCTAACATACACTCCGTGTCCTCATTAATAATCCTCTGTACCTCAAGTTGAACCTTCCAAACTGTACGCCGGCACAATTTCCTACACCGTCCACCTAATTCTTCTGCACTTTCATCTCTCCCCTGGTCAGCATCCTGCAATCTCCTATAAGAGTATCGGTCCGGCAGCTTATCACTAAACCCGTCCATCACTGCTTGTCTCAAGCTCTAGTAACAGCACCCGTACCCGCTCACATGAACACTGAAGTGCCAGACGCTGTAATTCGCCTTTGAAATCGAACCATTATCCTCGTTCGTTCAACCACTACCCTTCGACAATATTTCTGTCTAGGAAGGCAATTCGTGCAGCCTTTCCCTTTGACTCACCCGTCCATTCCCGAATTCCTGCCAGCTGCGAGACGTCCGTAGCGTGTCCCCTGGGTACACTGGCGGACTCACGTATCCGAGGGTCATTAAGCTGCACGCGAATTACTCAATCTGTAATTGAAGGGTCTCAATCTCTGCGACTTCAGACGTCTCTCTCTCATCTCTACTTCAAACCGTACCAAATAATGTTACCAAGGTGCTCACCCAATAAGATACCGGGAAGGGGGTTATGCGTCGTCTGATCCACTTATTACGCTTTTCCACTACCACGGCACCAATAATTCCCCACAAAACAATATTTATCAATGTTAACAAATACCAATTAAAACTCTACTACATTTGAGCTAAATCCTAGCCTCTGCCTAACAAGAACCCTTCCAAACAAAATTCGTAACTCATACCAAGTTCCTAGATCATTAAAGGTTTAGTTAACCCCAAATACTAACGGGGTTTCATCATCATCATCATCATCATCATCGTCTTCATCAACACCAACAACAAAAAAATATGCCATGGGCCGACAAGCTGTTAGAACTGCTTGTGCGGAACAAACAGCATGAAATATCCCAGTTGTGTGTGTGTTTTTTTTTTCTTTTTTCTTCGACTGAAGTTTTACTTGAAGTACACTGTAAATAACACTGATCGTTAGAGCAACTTGGGTTCAGTTTAGTCAACGCTACTGGAACTTCTCCGGAAGCGTAATAGTTAAAAATCGTAAACAAGATATAATTAAAAACCCCAGCTAAAAAGAATCTAAGACTGTACGGAACGCAGCAGCATAAACCAGGTTTGATGAAGAATGTTCACGATCAAAACCAAAGCAATGTAGATAATAATCTAACCAGTGTACGACGAGAAGCTAACAGACATTTCGGGGGGGGAGGGGGGGGAGGAAGAATATCCGAAAGCTGGAATTAACTTGAAACTAACAGTAAGATCAAAAATATCAGACTTGTACTGGGGCATCAGTGACTTTAAAACGAGTTACCAGGCTAGAATTAATGTGGTAAAGGATAAGAGGGGTGATCTGACTACAGACAGTTACGGTATTTTGGCTAGGTGCAGGAAACTTTTCTCTCGGCTACTGAATATACGTTGAGTTAATGATGTTATGCAGACAGATATACACACCGCAGAGCCATTAGGGTCTGAGCCTAGTGCCTTTGAGGATGAGATGGCTAATGAAAAGCTAAAAAGACACAAATTACCAGGCACTGACCAAATCCCAGCAGAGGGGGTAAAACAATTCGCTCAGCGATCCGTAATTTGTTAATTTTACTTAGAATAAGCAGGAATTGCCTGAGAACTGTAAGGAGTCCATCACTAAACTTATTTGTAAGAAGGGTGACTAAAAAAAAATACTGTAGTTAATTATACAAGCATATCAATGTCAGCTACATGCAAACTTTTATCCAACATCCTGCTGTCAAGGTTAACTCCACTTGCAGAGGTAAATATTGGGGATCATTAGAGAGGATTTCGACGCAACATATACTATCATGTACTTTAAATTCGTCAAATACTTGAGCAAAATGGAAACGCAACGGAGCGGTGCATCAGCTATTACTTCAAGAAAAACTATGATTCAGTTAAGAGGGAAGTCAGGAGAATATTCTCGTTGAGGTTGATATCCCCATGAAACTGAAGATTAATAAAAATGTGTCTGACTGAAACCTACACCAGAGTCCGAGTAGGCAAACACTCGTCTGACATGTTTCATAATAAGAATGGTTTGAAGCAAGGAAATGCTGTATCGCCATTCCTTTTCAGCGTTGCTTAAGAGTAAGCCATTCGGACGGCTTGAAATTAAATGGTACACATCAACTTTTGGTTTGTGCTGAAGACAATATATTGGGCGGCTGCGTACATACAATAAAGGAAAACGTAAAAGCTTTAGTAGCTGCTAGTAAGATTGGCCTAGAAGTAAATACTGATAAACTAAGTACAGGGTCATCTCTAGACAAGAATGCAGGAAAAATCACAATAAAGAGACTTGGTAATAACTCTTTTGAAAGGGTTAGCAGTTCAATACTTGGGAACAATCTTAAAGAATTAAAATTTTATTCAGGTAGAAATTAAGGTATGCAGATCTATAATTCTGGCTGTTGTTTTGTATGGGTGTGAAACTTGGTCGCCAACATTGACGGACAAGCGTAGGGTAAGGGTGTTCGAGAGTAGGGTGCTGAGGAGAATATTTCGGCCTAAGAGGGATGAGGTAACAGGGGTTGGAGAAAACTGCATAATGAGGAGCTTAATGATCTGTACTCTTCACCAATTATTATTCGAGTGTTCATATCGAGAAGAATGAGATGGGCGAGGCATGTAGCGGGTATGGGGGAGAAGAGACGTGCATACAGGGTTTTGGTGGGGAAACCTGAGGGAAAAAGACAACTTGGAAGGCCCAGGCGTAGATGGGAGTCTAATATTAAGGAAGTGGAATATGGGGGTGACTGGATCCAGCTGGCTCAGGATGGGGACAGGTGGAGGGCACTTGTGAATGCGGTAACGAACCCTCGGTTTCCATAAAATGCGGGCACTGTCTTGATTAGCTGAAAACCGGTTAGCTTCTAAAGAAGGACTGCTCCATAAAGTAATTAATTAAAGTATAGGTAAATTAGTAATGTTTAGGGCAGTAGTGACTACGCTACACCATGTATTTCTTTGAAATCACTCTCGATTTAGTAAGTTTATTAAATTTACTTTATTAAAATTTGGGGAGTGCGTATAGAGGCCAAAGCAATCAGTATTGAGCAGGCTGGCTAGCCCATCGGGAGGCGCCGGGTTATGCGCCGCCGCCGAACCCTCCACCCCCCAGCGCAATCAGCACAGGAGTCGTGACCCACCCGCCTCACACTTCGCGCAAGCTTATTAAAAGGATAAAAAGCCTTCTACCAGCCCCACAAACAATTCCGACCAGGGCTCGCGCACCTCCAAACTAGAACAAACTAATTTTAAGAATTCTACTGAATATTCCCACACGCGCTGCTAGTGGGGAGAAAACCTTATCTAAATTTTAAACCAACTAAAACCACCAAAGCCAATAAATAAGCACAGACGATCGTCACTAGCAACAATTTCAATCAGCATGCAATAGCAAAAGCCTTAAATTAAAAAAAAAAAAATTCATGGCAGATTTTCTGAAAGGAAGGGCAGGAAAGATTTGTTTACAAATATTTTATCATTAACCTCGACATCGATCAACATCATTATTATATTATATTTATTTTGTTTAACCCTTTAAAGACGAAGCGCAAAAAACATCAAAAGAAAGGACAGACATTTCTGCAACCCCCCCCCCCCCAAAATGTTACTTTTGTAATTTACATTCCGTCCAGAAAGTGGAATATCGTATTTAAAACTCTGTTTGTGGGTGATTTTGAAACTAACTGCAAGGGGCAGTACCAATACTGCTGAAGCAATAAAATCATTTTACACCAACAACAATACTGATCTTCAAGAAGTGGCGATGTGTACGAGCATATGTTATGCTGGGAAAGGACGATATGTGACGGCAATTGTTGGACGAGAAACAGAGCATCTGTCTGAGCAACAATGCGTTGTCCACAGAGAAGACCTGGGATTAGACGATGCATGGGAAAACGTGTCAGTCATGGTGGATGTAGCGACGCTGTTAAACAGTATATACAACGATCCTTGTAAATAACCAACTTGACGCACAATTTTTCATGTATGCTTATTTCTATTCTCTACATGTTTCGGGCAGCCATGTGCCTATCATTGGAAGCACTAGATGTTGAGTTGCAGCATATGGTTTTCTGCACCCAGTTTGTACATGAGTGGTAGTCCTCTCAGGACCATATGATGCAACTTAACATCGAGTGCTCCTGATGATGGGCATATGCGCCCGAAACATGTCGAGCTAAAGAAACTTCAATAAATTAAATTGTTGCATGAAGCTGGCATTTCGCTTTAACTCATATCCACCTTTCGCTACGTACTCAGCCATCGTCAGGGCCATATAAATAGTACAAGGAATAATTACAAGAGCCAAGCACCATTTCATGAAAACGTGCGAACCCACGCGTTTGTACACCTGACACCCCATCCCCCCAAAAATGGCTAAAATATTTTAACACAAGAAAATAAACAGAATAAAATAAATGTAATTAACTAAAAAACACTGTTGTGGTGGGAGACTTACAGGTATTCAATCGTCTGAACACTCAATGGGGCGAACACAAAAAAAAAAACGTTTCGATCGGTTTATGCCAACCTTCTTCGTCGTAACGGATGTACTTCGCTTAGCCAACCATGCATTTTATATTCAAAAGCTCGGGAATAATTAAGATACTCTCCGAAAAAGACTAAATACTTGGCAGCACAATTAGATTTAACGTCACGACAAAGCTCTTTTCACGCACCACTACCACTAACGAGTGTGAAATGGTGAAATACGTCAGCCCAAACAATTACGCAAAGCCAAAACAATCCTAGCGGGTTCGTTTACGTCGTGAATATTCTCCCAATACTGTACAGAACGAAGAACGGAACACGTACAGGTCAGAAAAAATCTCCTGCTTCCCAAGTTCTGCTCCAAACCCGTTGCAATCTGATGCGTATTTCGCGAGCTGAGCGCAGAGTCCATCTCGAGATGCGCGCAGCATCGCTGTCATGTCATGTCTTCATACAGAATGTCGATTGTTCTTGGCCGATTTCACCCAAAATTTGAATGTATCAAAATTCGATGTAGAAGACGCCAATATAAAATTTCATGGAGTGTGATGCTGTTGCCAATTTTTAATTAATTCGTTCAGACAGACAGACAGGATTTTTAACAGACGCTACGCACTGATGCACAAATGCCTACTAAGTTTTTTTTTTTTTAAATTACAGACCAAACTGGCCTGACTTTTGAGACTTGTATTGCTTTGTCTATTAAACGAACACGATGTGTCCAGGTTTAAATGAAAAATACACAATTACAATACCTACGATTGCAAATCTGTGGCCTGTTGAAGAGCTTTTACCGTAGGAGTGAGGAGGCAGGATGGAAGAGGGATAGGCGGGAAGCACTGAGCACGCGGCAATGTGAAAGAAGACGTCTGTCCTTTTTTCCCCAAACACGTACTGGGAGCTCAAATGGAAACCGAATCCAGACTCACGGCCAGCTTCATACCCCAAATTTCCTACCACATTTTTAACACTTCCTCCTCCTCCTACGTTTCCACAAAGAAAATCTATATAAAACTATACCGCATACTCACGAACTGTACCTTACACTGTGCTGCACGTGTTAGAAACGGCGGGTTAAACTGGACCGTGTGTTTAATATGACGCCATGCACCGCACACGCAACGGTAAAACTGGCGGTGTGCCACTCACGCAGCTGCCGTTAAACCTGCCGCGCAGGATGGGCAACGTCTATACAAGAACCTCTTAACACTACTAAATAAGCAGTTCACCGGGTGTCAAAAATGTCTAAAAACTGAAGGATATGATTTCCAACACGTACTCTGTAACATGTAGTTAAGTCACATCATATGACGAAATACGAGGTCGTTGCTTGCCGTACGTCTGTTAGGTTTTCAATACAACTCCCTGTATAATGCCTCCTGGCTGGCCGGCCGGCCATGCCCAGGATCGGCAATTCTGAGCACCCACCATCAAATACAATCCACACAAAAGGAACACTCTTCTGTGGCCCTTTTCCTTCTGTATCGATTATCAATATGTTTGGCCGAAACATGTAGTACAAAATAAGAAGTCAGGCAATGTACGTATAACGTAACACTGAAGCGCGTCCTTGCAACCACTGTTGCAATGAAAAAGATGTATTATATATCCCGAGCGTGTAACTGAAGCCTGCCCCTCTCGACAATATTTTTCTCCATTATCCCATAAACGGCACGATTTAAAAAAAAAGTCAACACAAAACGTGCGTTTCGATTTTCTCTACAACTTTTGTCTCAAACATCTCATTCTAAAAAGAACTGAACTCAAGACATCATTATATGTGTATAGAGAACTTCATGTATCCATTTTCCTTACCAGATTTCAATTGAACTTGAAATTTCTCGACAGATTTTCGAAAAAACTTCAAAAGTATACAATTTAATGAAAATCCGTCCAGTAGGAACCGCGCTGTTCCATGCGGGCAGACGGACGGACACACATGAAGCTGTATCGTTTTTCGCAATTTCGCGAACGCGCCTAAAAACGCGCAGTGTTTGTGTATTTGTGTGGACTGCATTTGCTAGTGGCTGACCAACACGACGTGATGCTGTTGCCCAATTTCTGCTCACAACACCGACTACTGTACCACTACTGTGGCCTCTTAACTACGCCGGCGCTGATTGTATTTTTTGTGGGAGGGTTTCCTTCGACGGATTGTAGCTAACCGGGCAGGTCATGGGGATTTTTCCTTTGACGGAGTGCTGGCCTTTTCCTTTCGCGGAGTGTAACTAACCAGCCAGGCCTGTAGGATTTTCCTTTGACGGAGTGTGAGCTAACCGGCCAGGGCCGTGGTGGATTTTCCTTTGACGGAGTGTGGGCTAACCAGCCAGGACTTTGGTATTTTCCTTTGACGGAGTGCAGCTAAATGGCCAGGGCCGTGGGGGTTTTCCTTCGATGGTGTGTAGCTAACCGGCCTGGCCTGTGAGGGGGTTTTCCTTCGGTGGAATGTAACTAGATCAGGGCCGTGGGCGAATTTTCCTTTGACGGAGTGTAGCTAACTGGCCAGAACCGTTGGGGATTTTCCTTTGGCAGGGTGTAGCTAACCGGCCAGCACTATGGGGTATTTTCCTTTGACGGCATGTTGCTAGCCGGCTGTTGGGATTTTCCCTTTGGCAGGGTGTAGCCAACTGTCATGGACTATGGAGGGGGGGGGGTTCCTTTGAGCGAATGTAGCTAACCGGCCAGGACCGGATTGAAACGTGTCGTGGCCCCTCCTCTAACTCTGCTCTATGGTGTACAGTAATATATACAATTAACAAAAACATAAAACAAAACTATCGTTACTTTGTATTTATTTTAATCGTTTATAAACACCTGTAATTTTCTAGTCAGGCTCGAACCTCTAAAGCTTACACACAAATCCGGCCCTACAACGAACGTTTCACACGATGTCGACACACTATTACAAACCAGTGCGTTTCAATTCTGTTGACCAATTCACAACCCATTCACCACCAACGGAATCCCGTTTCGAATGTGATGTTCACAAGCCCGACGTGACCAAATGCACAAAGAAATACGAGGGCATTTTGAATTTGCGTTCTATTAGTGCCGCTCCAACTGAATCCAATTTACTTAAATTGGACAAAAAAAATCTGAACTCATTGTTGTCATGTCTAACGAACTGGACCACAGAAACGTGCGGCTACCCATAATCGTCTGGAAGAATCAAATCTTCCATCACTCCCGAGATACTACCATTACGTTAAAGAAAGACGTGACGTTCATGTTTGCATTCTCTCTTTGCCACTGACCTTTGGATGCTGTCGAAGTTTTCCGCACCTGCACAGGTTGTGGTGCCTAACGCAGGTAACTTGCGGGACGGCATCGACACCCACTACGGTATTTGTAGTACTTCCTGTTGCACATCTGCACGACTGACAATGTCTTCCCCTTCCTCGCCCACAAAATCCGTTCGAAGGCTGCGGGGGTGAAGAATTTCTTTCGTAACATTGTGGGCGGTGTGTCCGCCTGCGATTGCGCATGCCACACATTATTACCAGAGTACAACCAAGAACCACGGAAACACGACCGGCGCACACACACACAACTTCCTTCTAACAACTCTACCCACTTTACGACGGCTCCAACACCAATCACGAAGGGTAGAAACTCATCACACACACAAATGTTGAAGGTCAGATTCCAACATTCCTCACTTCTCGAGCGCTTACGAAAGAATGATTCATACCAACTCTAAGCTTATCACCTACTCTAAAGCTTATCAGATGAACCATGGAAGTCACTTCTTGCTATTTCCCGTGACGGAAATACGTAGAACGAGCATAAAAGGGATTTAGTACTGGGACGCACGCGCACTTAGGCGCGAATCAACACCAACACCAACACGCAGAAAATAACGCTAACAGCAAAGGTACGTGGCCACGTTAGTAACAACGGTCAGGAAACAACCTGTCACACACCTTTACCACTGCACTAGAACTGACGCCTTACCGGCTCTGCCTTGCATCACATCCACCACCGTCTAACGCAGGACCTGCTATGTCCCTACCAGGAACTACGACACACACAAGAGGCGATATCATGGGTGTGGGGGAGTGAAGGATTAGGTGGGGAGGGGGAAGAAACTGCGCAACAATATATAGGCTACGCGTGACCTAATGTTTGACCGAGACACCCCAAACACAAGCTATGGCTGTCCAACGAATTACTTACCGATTATACCGCCAACCTTAGGGGACAATGTGGCGTTCCGATCACAGTACTGTTCTTACACACCCGCTCAGTGCACACACACACACACACACGTTTGTCTGCGAACGTCAATGGTGTTTTGGGGGCATTCACCATGCCCAGAATTCCATGGAAATTGTAAACGATTCACCGTTTCGGAATGCATTCCGAATCGCTACAGGCGGGCGGACATACAGCATAGAACACGATACGGAAATGCCGTAAAACGTACACTGGACGCTTCTCAGACGGTGACAGGCGGGCGGACATACAGCATAGAACAAGATACGAAAATGCCGTAAAACGTACACTGGACCCTTCTCAGACGGTGACAGGCGGGCGGACATACAGCATAGAACAAGATACGGAAATGCCGTAAAACGTACACTGGACCCTTCTCAGACGGTGACATAACTTGGCTTATTAGACTTGGGTGGGGGGCAAAAGCGACCTTGGGTATCAGGAATTTCATGTTTTCTGCACCGTGCAAGAGTCCTTATTGAGAAGTTAACCGGTACCTCAGCCAGTCAAGAAATTCTCCGCATTTTATGGAGCCCGAAAGTTCACTACCGCGTTTACAAGTGCCCGCCACCTGTCCCACCCTTGCGCCAGATCGATATAGTCCATACCCTCACATCCCAAACACGAAGATATCGTAAAAAATAAAAATATTACTTTAACATTGGTGCATTTTGTTGTTTTATATTACACGGGTATTTGTTTTTGGCGCGACAGCCCCCAGTGAGCCAGGATCTCCTCACCCACGAGGTTTCTAGATCACAAACGACGACACACCACAGTCGGTAGAACTCCTGTGGGCGAAGCTCGTCGCAGAGACCTCAACCTGACAACACTCACAACCGACAGACGTCCATTCGCCGGTAGGATTCGAACCCACAAATTCAGCAGGCGAGCGGACGCAGACCTACGCCATAGACCGCGCGCCCATACAGGCAACGGCATCATTCAGTATTTGTTTTTGGCGCGAGAGACGCCGGTAGGCCAGGGCCTCCTAATTCGCGAGGTTTCTAGATCACACGCAATAACGCACCACAGTCGGTTGGACTCTTCTGGACGAGTGATCAGCTCTTGTAAGGGTGTTAGGGACTAATTTGCGAAGGCGTCAAGTAAGGGAGAGGGGGAAGATTCGTTTTAACCGGTCCTTAATACACATACACCCCTCACCCCACTCTCACTCAGTTTTTTATTCGCCCCTTACTTACTTACTCCATGGTTCAGAGTCCTTGACAAGCTAACTGGTTTGCAGCTAGTCAAGAAATTCTCCGCATTTCACGGAACCAGAAGGTTCATTACCGCACTCACGAGCGTCCGCCACATGTCCCGATCCTGGGCCAGCCCAATCCAGTCCACCTCCTGGAGATCCGTCCTAATATTATCAACCCATCTACGCCTAGGTCTCCCCAGTGGTCTCTTTCCCTCCGGTTTCCCCACAACACCCTATACACCCCCCTCTCCTCACTCATACGCGCCACATGCACAGCCCATCTCATTCTTCTCGATTTTATTACCTGCACAATATTGGGTGAGAAGTACAAGTCATTTAGCTCTTCGTTATGCAATCTCCTACATTCCCCCGTTACCTCCTCCCTCCTGGATCCCCTAACCAAAAAAAATTCTTCAACATAAAACAATATGGGAGGAGGGTCATTTGGTAACACCTTGTTCCCCCCAAGTTTCGCGTATGGATGGTCATACCATTTAATGCACTATAGTCAGGCTTTTTGTTGTTACGCGACTGTAAAAATATACGAAACCTTATTTACTGTTAAAAGAGTCTGTTACTGCATTTCTTTAAGTAGCTTATTTGACGTTCATAGGACCGTGCCTCGTTATATTAGTTCTATAGTAAAACCAGCTATATGCACCATTGTATCAAATTCATTTTATTTTGGAATGGCACTCTACATGTTTCGGACGGTCTTTGCGTCCATCATCAGGAGTTCAAGACTGTACATACAGCAACAGGCATTTGTCAAACAGATACTGCTGTCTGCTTCCTCAAGCAGACAGCGGTATCTGTTTGACAAATGCCTGTTGCTGTATGTACAGTCTTGAACTCCTGATGATGGACGCAAAGACCGTCCGAAATTGAGTGTCATTCCAAAATAAAATGAATTTGATACAATGGAGCATATAGTGGGTTTTACTATAGAAATTTAAATAGCTTCCTTGATACGCACACAGTTATTTCGTCTATGCTAAATATATCTGCAATACATACACTCAAATCGTCACCCTATCTCAACATTGTGTAACCGCTAACAATACTTCGCGCAAAAATTTGTAAGTATATTCAGATTCTATCTACACGCCAAACTCCTTGGCATAATAAATACCAAACCTTACGACTGCATGAGTCTGTTTTCCTTAATTACACATCGTGTAAACAGCATGAGGAAAATAGATTGATATCGATTACTACCGTTACCATTATCGATTACTATCGACATACACAGTAACGCTCGTATGAAAAGTAGTAGTCACAAAAGTACATGCGTCCGCTTGACAAAGAGTGCCTGTGCAAAACTTGAATTTTCTCCACAGATTTTAGTGCAACTCGCCGATATAAACACACGGATGTCCGGTCAGGGGAAGACCAGTTCTTCCACGAGGCTGGACGGACAGACAAGACGAAGCCGTAATTAAGAGCTGCCTTCGCATGCCTGAAGAGAACCTGTCCGTCACGTATGAACTTGAGTATATTTGTGGACGGATGTTCAGAAAATTTAATAACTTAACATTATACAAAAAATGTATCTCCGGCCGTTTCAACTGTGGTTAATAACGGGGTGAAGTGAAAGGAATAGAAGTGTGGTGAAAATCGTCTAAAAGTGCAGCGAAGTGAAGTGAGGTGAAGTGTTGTGATGTGAGGTGAAATGGAGCGGTAGGAAATTGAAATTGGGTTAAGCCAAATGAGAGGGTAGTGAAGTGTAGTTGGGTGAAGTTTAAATGGGAAGAAGTGAAGTGTTGACATGTGTAGTGGGGTGAAGTGTAGTGAGGTAGTAACAGGGTGTCTATCATTATTAGAAGATATAGAGAGCACACGAAGTTTGCTTCTTATATGGCTGTTACGTTTATAACATTCTTTCATATTCTTGGTTCTGTTTTGTATCATTTTATATATGGTTGTATGTTTTGTATGCTTCTGTTTTGTAAATTATGTATCCTTTTCGTCATATTTATGTATTCTTATCGTTATGTACGTTCAGTTCTGGGCATTCTGTTTCATTGTATTGTTCTGTGTATTGTTTGTGTGTAAACGTGTACTGTACTACTGCTACCGGGTGTCAACCCAATTGCAATTAACAAATATATCATATATCGTATCACATCGGACAACAGCTAGCGTCGTACACGAAGCCCCAATACGCCTGCCCCTTTCCACTCTCATCGTCAGAGTAGACTAACATGTTCCGAGCGGCGTTTTCAAATTCAGACACTGCGAACGTGCCTGTAAAAGCAGGCAGGTCGACACTATATCAGTAGCGTAGCCCATAATTTTCATTATAGTTGTATGTTAGGATTGCTGGCGTCAGTTACGGAAGGTTCATGGCCATGCGTTGTAAGTTAATCTGTCAACGTATATTCGGGACCTTTGGTGACACGTGGGAGGGGTGAGATTTAAATGAGAAAACGTTAGCAGCGGACAAAGGACGCTAGCAGTCTAGTGCGAATTCAGTCACGTACGAGTGTGGCAAAGTGGGAGTACAGAGAAGTGACTGTGTCAGTTTCATAGAAATGATCTAGTTGTTTTACTGGATATAGCGCTCCATTGTTTTATATCAAGAATAAACTGAGTAAATAAAACAAGTAAAAAA
>Ga0123354_10008046_pt1 | contig 15993 bp, 12 predicted proteins | sample TergutLab28metaG_2_FD_97872 | JGI IMG/M metagenome (GOLD analysis project Ga0123354, IMG submission 97872) | Labiotermes labralis P4 segment gut microbial communities from Petit-Saut dam, French Guiana - Lab288 P4 | ecosystem: Host-associated > Arthropoda: Insects > Digestive system > Gut ...
GAAGGAGATGACGTGTGCTTCCATTGCATGCTCTGCCGTTTGGTTTCTGGTTCATAATGATGAACCCAGGTTTCATCCCCAGTGATGATGCGATTCAAGAAGTTATCGCCTTCACGATTGTACCGCTCCGAAAGACTGGAGCAGATTTGCTGGCGGTTGCGCTTATGCTCTTCTGTCAGATGTCTGGACACCCACCTAGCAGCAACTTTGTGGAACCCAAGAATGTCATGCACTAAAGAATAGGTCGTACCTTGACTGATGCCCAGTTGTAACGCGATTTCTTCTATTGTCACTCTTCTGTCAGTAGGAATAATGGCTCTGGCTTCTTCCAGCTTGTCATCAGTTGTTGATGTTGATGGCCGTCCCGAGCGTTCGGCATCCATTACACTTGTCCGACCATTTTTGAACATTCCTATCCACTCTTATACGCTTCGTCGTGGCAATGCATTGTCCCCATGCTGAGTGCATAAACGTGCGTGAATTTCGGCACCTTTAACACCTTCTGCCCCCAGAAATCTTATGACACTTCTGTTCTTCTTTGGTGCAAACTGAAAGACGCGCTGACATGTTTATCGCCCAATAGCTACTCACACACTGAGGATGGGGACCAGCCATAGTCAAAGTCAATCTGGATATGGTGTACAATGCTGCCAACTCTCAGTAGTCTAACACTTACCAATACCCTACAGACAAAAAATTGCGGAAACTTTTTGAAGTACCTACGTACAAAAATCATTTAAGGATGTCTCGAGAACAGTTTTTCGAATTATTATCAAAAGTAAAACCATACATAGAGAAACAAGACACAAACGTGAGAGAATACATATCCGCTCATGTGAAGTTGCAGATTACCTTGAGATACCTAGCTGCTGGTGATAGTTTTGGATTCCTTGAAGCTCTCTATCGTGTACTAAGAACAACGATTTCGAAGTTTCTGCCAGAAGTGTTAAATGCCATATATCTATCATTAGAGTACTTTATCAAGGTAAGAAATTAATTTATGTTTATGTTTGAAATTTATAATTTATCAGTTCTTCCACAATATTTTAAATATTAAAAATATTTTACTATCCATTCTGTTTCCATATTTTAAAATATATAATCTCACTGATAGTGAGGTAAATATGGGTGTTATCATGGGAAAACTTATGCTAGTGCTGTAACATGAAAAATCAATTAGTAGGTACAATTATTTAATTAAACAAAAAGCTCTAGAATATAACATTAAAAATATTAATCAATGACATCATTTAAGTTGGCCGTAGCTTGGGCTAGAATGTCCTGTACTCCCTCTTGGTGGAGTGAGTGTGCTGAATATGGAGAGGAGATTGACGAATAACAGGATGAGATAGCTACAGGAGAGCTGGTGTGTCGTGTACCCTCATCTAACTTAAACATTCTTTCATCCATAATTACTTGTAGTTTTGTTGACAAATCACAGCGCGTTGCAATGGCATCTTTTTCAACTGTACAGCTAAACTTTTCCCAGAGAAATCAAATTCATCTTCCTGAGTTTTGCAATCATTAGACATTTTCCTCAACTTTTCAATAGCACTGTTCACATCCTGAAAACCTCTGACAATTGGTCGTTTCATTCCACGATTCCGTTTCATCTTCTTCTGCTGTTCCTTTTCCAAATACAAGCCTTCTACTTTCTTGTCTGACTCTACAGAATCTACAACAATCGCAGCCAAGTTGTCAACTTCTTTTTTCACTTCGTGTGCATTATCTTCGTTGTAATTTGTTCCTGCCTCCAATTCCAATATACTGTCTTCTTTTTCCAGATTGGCCCCTTTTTGTGTTATAATCTGCAATATATTACACGAACAAATTCGATTATTGTTACTAGAATTAAATTATCATTAAAGTTAATAATAAAATAATAATAATTTAAATTATTATAAACAGATTTCAATATTCCTTTTTATTTCAGGTCCCAACAAATGAACAAGAGTGAAAAAAGGTAATGCAAGATTTTTATATTTTTGGGAACTTTCCTAATTGCTGCGGTGCAATGAGAGTAAACATATTGTTATTCGCTGTCCTAGCAAAAGTGGTTCTGAATTTTATAATTACAAGAAAGATTACAGTGTGATTCTCCTAGTAACTGTAGACGCAAATTACAAATTTATCTACATTAATGTTGGAACTAATGGCAGAGTAAATGATGTTCTAGTTTTTTCTAAATCAACATTTAATGAAGTTCTACAAACAAATACCCTTAATTTGCCAACAGAAGTAGTATTTGTAGGTGATGATGCATTCCCCTTAAGAAAGAACATAATGGAGCCTTACAGTATGACAAGGCCGTTGACTATAAAAGAGAGGATATTCAACTACAGATTGTCAAGAGTACGCCGTGTTTCTGAAAATGCATTTGGCATCATGTTATCAAGATTTCGGGTGTAAGAAAAACCGATCCCATTGCAACTTCACAAAATTGATCAGTTGATAAAGGTCACGTGTGTTTTACACAACTGGCTGAGGCAAAGTACTACGTCCACATTTCCTGGAGTCACAGACGGAATTCCTGATGTCGAGAATTGGGAATAATGGAGAATCATACCTGGCTGTTGGCGGCAAGTGAAAGCAGAAGGAATGAAGAATGCCACTTTCCTACACAGCAACAACTACAGAAGTAACACAACTGATGTACGAGACAAGTATGCTGAAATGTTTTGTTCATCGGAGTTGTTCCATGGCAGTGGATGATGATTTAAAGTTATTTTACACACACAGTTAATTCACAGAAGGGATTATACTGTGATGAAAGGTAATTCAAAAGATTTGTAGATTGTTGATGTAAAGGTACTATTTGTAGTAAGTGATAGTAGATGATTACTGAATATTTTGTAGTATTGCCTTAACTTTAATTAACACAATATATAATTACCCTAGAAGTAATAAGGTTTGTTTACTTACCTTGGTTGATGATGAGAGTCTTGGAGTACAAACAAAACGCAAGAATAAATCAGCTTGTTTGAACCAGAATAATTTCGGTACATAGATATCGTCTCGGCCAGCGCCAATTTTTTTAAGATTTAAGTACTTTTGCTAGTTCAGAGGAATATCGACTATGAATTGATTTTATTTTTAGTTTCACATCCTCTTGAGTTAAATCAGGAATATTTAACTGTTTCACCGTCTCCTCCAGTGCCTTATCCCGAATGTTTCGGTTTTTGTAGTTTTCCAATTTTACATTCCACAAACATTCTTGATTGCGTAATAAATCGAGCACCAGTTTTGTGTGATCGTCCCTCCATTTGAACACCATAATTAGAAAGTAGTTGACAAAATTGAGAAGCCAAATTAAGAGCACTAAACACATACTAGAACAACTCGTTCTACACTGGGGAACAGGTCGTGACTTGCTTGTTTACACGGGTAATCTGTTGTGAGTCACCCAAAGTGAATCAACGACGTTGAACGAAAGTTGGCCATCGCCAACTTGTTCACCCGTCAACCCCGTTGATCACTTCCGTTGAAAGAACTGTTTACACGGTTCACTTTGATTGATTCAACCGTGTTGATCAACCTGGGGGACCCGTGTAAACGCGCCTTAAGGTGTTCAAAAGTAAGGCAACACACGGCGAATGCGTGTTAATTAGTACATTACAAGAAATGTTCAGCGTGTGGGCCATTGTGACGTGCACTTTAGCGCAAACGACAAATCACGCAATCAAACAATTTTCTTTTTGTCTAACTGTATATACCGTCTCCTGTAACCTCAATAATGATGTGTAGCTATTCCAGTGTATGCGGGTGATATGAACAAAATGTTTCTTTGAAGATCCTCCACGAGAGCTTTCAACAAAGCGCATTTTTCTTTAAGTATAAACACAATTCTTCTACTTACTTATAACTGAAAATGAAACAAAGGCATTGGCTTACATGCACTCTCCTTTGATTACACTCCTATTAGAACACTGTGTTACACGACATGCTCAAGTACGTCTTGCTCGCTCAGGATATGTCTGCGTTACTTATCAATATCAGTACAAATTCAGACAAAGCATGACACTCTAATTAACAACCGTAGAATAATCATTTGATTTAAGAAATAAAATTGGAAGGGATAAACGAATTATATCCAAAAATTCTACCGCAGTACTTTCATATCACCTTAGCCGTAGTCACTGCACACACTGGCTAGAGTATGGAGTTAATTTGTACACTCACATTTTCGTGTTCTCTCTGAAGTCCACGATAGGTAACAAATTATTATTATTGTTGTTGTTGTTGTTCGTGGAAGAAAAATTGTCGTTAGCGTTAAGCTAGACCCCAAACGGGAGGACTTCCCATTATCAGCAATTCTCAGCTTCCTACTCACAAGCATGCACAGCACATTTCATTGGGGTGTGCCCTCCAGGGAATTTTATTTTTTACTTTTAAAAGGCAAACAATGACTTGAATGATCTGGCTCAGGACAGGGACAGGTGGCGGGAACTTGTACACGCGGTAATGAACTTTCGGGTTCCATAAAATGCGGGTAATTTCTTGACCAGCTGAGAGCAGGTTAGCTTCTCAAGTAGAACTGTGCGCCATGGAGTCAGTAAGTAAATAAGGAAGGAAAAGGCAAACTGCACAGCCACAAAGGATATTATTCACAAAGCAAACCAAATAAACAGAAAAGAAACGTTCTGAATTGGCAATTAAATTCCACTGAAACAAATGAAACACGTAATAAAAATTAAAAAGGAAAGCCACTCTTCGGTACGTTGGCGAAAAACGCCTATTAGCTTCGTCTAGTCTGCCAGTTTTTCCGTCCGTCCTTTCGCTCGGCTCCCGCTGGACGGATTTTCATGAAATTTAATATTTGAGTACTTTTCGAAAACCCTATGACAGGGTTCAATTTTGATTAAAATCCGACAAGAATACGCAGTACTTTAAATGGAGACCTATGTACATTTCTTATTGTATCTCGCTGGATTATTCTTAGAACGAGAAATGTTTCAGACAAATATTGTACAGAAAATCCAAACACACATTTTGTGCTCAATAATTTTTTGCAGAAAATCGTGGCGTTTCTTAGATAATGTGGAAAAACATGACAGAACCAGACAAGCCAAACCACAAGACAATATAATATGGCGCATGTGCTTAGCATGGTGGATAACGACGGCCACACACACACACACACACACACACACACACACCCACAATGTAATACTTAATGCTCGTCTACGGAAAAAATGGTGCCTCTTATTTCGCGTTGACTTACATTATGTCTTGTCTTACAGATATTCGGGAGTGCTTGGGCACAACCTTAGCAACTCATACGCACGCCTGTGTTCTTATTCTATATGTTTGGAGCTAATTTCCACATTCGGAGACTGTCTGCTCCATCCAGTGCCTGAGGTCGCAGTTTATCCGTGGTAACAAGGGACACAGTTTATACGGTTATCACGTGTGATAACGATTACTTCTGACATCCGTTTGCGATCAGGCCAAGGATTTTAAAATTCCTTCTTGAACTCCGACAATTAAGTTAACTGGGTTCACTTTCCTGGACAATTAGTTTACTAAAACTCGATGGAATGCTGAAAGCGCAAGGAGCTTTATTTAGAGCTGGAAATCAATAAAAGGACTTTATTAAATTCTGCAATGATGCTGCTCACGCGGTAAATTACAGCGATTTGAATGAGAGTGCAGAGCAATCTGGGTCGGCGAAATTGCATCGATGTCAGAAAGAAGGCTTTTTTAATACATGCTGAGAAGATCTGGGTCGATTGTTTAGATTTAAGCTTCTTCCACATCTGCATGATTGAAATTGTAGTAACTCTTTTACATAGGGTTAACTAGTTCGGCAGGCCTACTGGGAATAAGAGCCTAAATTCTTTGTTGGAGCGGCTAGATCCGCTTGTGATTTTTGTGTTTTGCTCCGTCGATGCTTTGGATATCCCCGTGGCAAAGTTGCGACCCACAGGTTGGTTCACGTTTCTGTATGTACAGCACTGATGTGCAGGTAAAGGTAAAAACATGGGTGTCATATATGTATAACAAGAAAGGCAATTACTTTAATAAACGTAACGTGAATATTTTATAATTTTTATTATAACCGACAATTGCACAACTAATATCACAAAAGTATATATCACAATAGGGTCTCTTCACAAGCCAGACCAGCACACTAGCAACATCAACAAGGGATTGTTTATGCAGCCACAAATACACAATGCATGCACAAGAGACTATAACGAACAGATTTTATTGCAAATATGATTAAATAATACTTTAATAATTTTTAACAGCTGAAATTTAACAATTTATGTAACTCAGCAAGGCGCAGATTTGGAACACTCTGACGATGACATGGGAATGTCGAAACAATTAGGAATGTGGATTATCTAAAGAGACATTTTTGTTATATTAATTGTGCATTTGTTGGTTATAATAAATTGCAAAATGAATAAATAAAAAGGGCACTGTACGTATAACGCAAAGTTGAGGCGCGTTCGTGCAACCACTGTTGCAGTGAAAAAGCAAAAATATTACACATTCCGAGGGTGTGTTTTTAGCCTTAGGTACCTAGCATGCAATGCGCATGCACCATAATGTCATCTGTGGCCTGTCCGGCTCCACAATATTTTTCCACATTATCTCATAAACGACACGATTTACGAAACAAAATTATTGGACGCAAAACGTGTGTTTTGATATTCTCTACAACTTTCGTCTGAGACATCTCATTCTAAAAAGAACTGAGCGACATATGATCAAAATTGTACATTGGCCTTCGTGCAAAGTACCCGTCATTCTTGTCGGATTTAATGAGAATTAAATTTTATCTGCAGATTTTAGAATAATACTCAAATATAAGATTTCATGGAAATCCGTTCAGTGGGAGCCGAATTGTTCCGTGCGGACAGACGGACGGACGGACGGACAGATATGACGAAGCTAAAAGTCGCTTTTCGCAATTTTGCGAGCGCGCCTAAAAGAGGAGTACAGATAGCCGACGTATAAGCCCACTCTTTATGAAACTCGACACTACGTGGGGGTAAGGTCCACGCCCCGGTCAGCTAACCGCCAGGGAAAGCGCTTCCGGTGCCCTTTGGATAGAAGACAGGGTGGGGCCCAGTGCCGATCTGGACACTTTGCAAGTAGAAAAAATTATCTTTCTTTTCCAGGAATCGAACCACAATTCCTCGGCTGCCAATTCCTTAATGTAGCCACTAAACTGACTGAGCTACCACGACTTCCTTTAAAAAAAGGTAGTTATTATGCAGGGTGGCCCAAAAGTTGGTATACAGTATATAGTTAATTACTGTATACCTACTTTTGGCCCACCCTATACTATGAACCACGTTTTTCACCATTAAAGAGAAACTTGCAGTATTTTGATGAAGTAATTTATTTACGTGGTTTGTACCACTGTCAGCAGCAGCGATTATCTCCCGAAACAACCAGCAAGCTGTATAGCAATCCCTGTACTGTTCTGTATAGGCCTTTGCGGCTTCAGCAATTTGAGACTCCCAGAATTTCTAGACAACCGGCGCGGGAAGGCGGTAAGCTGCCAGCCCTACGCACCGGCTGCCTTTAACCTAGAAGATAACCCTAGTACTCATTTCTGATAGAGGCTGAATCGACACCAGAAGGATAGTGCTGTCAGAAGGATTAAGCCAATGAGAAATGTCAATGATCCCATCTGGATTCGAACCCGCTACCTACCGGCTGAAAAGCGTACGCCTCACTAAGCTGCATGTCTTTTTTAATGAAGTCCTAAGAACTGAATAGTTACGTAGATACATTTCAGTCTCGAAATGACTAGCGATGTACATACGTGACACTGACTTCTTTCAAAACAGGATCACTATGAGAAGTGAACAGTCAATACAACCACGCCAAATCTTGAAGCTTTAATTCTACCCCATTTCGGCTGTTATTCCCTGCTACGCGTTGCATATAGAGGCCATCTCCGTCTCAAATCTAAGCCTGTGATGAACCAAGAGATAATAAACGTAGGGTCTTTGGGTTATACAGCATGGAAAATTGAAGAAAAAGAAGCGCCTAAATTAAGGGACCGCCTACAGTTTCTTGTGTGGTTATGCTTATCCTCCAGCTGCATTCTTAAATCCTGTTATATGAAATATGACTTGTGCCTCCTGCATATGAAGTTAGGAAATACGTAAAAGAAGGAGTGTATTTTCATAAGACCATACTCTTCTACTAGAGAAAGAGAATTTGGATAAATGTGGTGATATGTGAAGGGAGGGGGGAATAAATTATGATTCAGTACTGCCGACAGAGGCATGAGACAGGCCGTTCGGATCGAGAGGAATCAGCTCGTTACCGAAATCAGAGGGGAGACTAGCGAGCGCGATAAGTTAGTTCAGGCTGAATTCGGAAGAAGGCGCTGTCTTAATAACACGTATTTATTCGAGATTATTGTCGACTGGAATGTGACACCATGTAGTTTAACAGAGGGTACCAAGATCGTGTCACTTATCCCGAAACATTATTCATTGTCACCTTCATGAGCAACTCACATCTCATTTACTTATTCTCTGGGATTGTGGAATCAGTAATTCCATCTCCAACAAAACAAAAACCAGGTACTGTATTGCGTTCGGAGAGAGAGCATAGGTCGTGAAGTATTTATTAGCTCTTGGTTCAAAATTTAAAGAAAGTTTATGAAGGAAAACACGTAAAACTCCTGACAGGTAATTGGGCCACCGGGGCCTCCCGAATATGAAGCAGTTGTGGTTCCTTTAGTAGTTCGGGAGTGAACAGATAAAGCTACCTTTACAAGGCAGGTAAACAGGAAAAATACGTATAGAAACTGGTTACTGTAACACTGAAAGTTATTTCTGTTGTCTACAGTCGTTACGATCAACATGATGTGTGTTTTTGAGGGGCAACACAATTTTTGCCAAAGTTTGTTACAGCAGGTTCTTTTTTATTTTTGACGTGTGTTCGTTACTTTGTTTTCAACTTGACCCTTGATGGTCTACCTACGTCATAAAGGCGATTTCCACCCCCTGAATTGAACACTGTAGAGCGCTGTATTTCCACCCTCGGTCTGCGATGTACATACTTGGAAGGGCTGTTTTTGTTGACTCATAACAACTGGCATATTTAGATATTCTGCAGCCTCACCTGGCACTGTGAGAACAAAGCGGTTCGGTAGCAGCTTTCGCTTGTGACTGTGGGCTTAGCACATGTGACAAAGTAAGGAGAGCAAACAAATCCAAACTAATTAATTAGCGAAGTTCCTACTTTGTAACGTAAATTCCGGCATCACCTAAACTAGTTTCACTACCCACGCAGTTCAGAAAAAGCAGCATTAAAGGTAATTACATTTTTTTATGTAAATAAAAAAGGGATGTATATCTCTCATTTTAACCTCGACATTTCTTTCTTATTTAATTCACAGTCAGCAAGTCGGTAACTTGACAGAGCCTGTAAAATTAACAGTTTGGTGGTAAAAACGAAGAGCGTCATGAAAATTTTAATGAATATAGGAAAAATATTGTCTTTAAAGTGCATAAAACTAGCTCCACAGGAAACAAATGAGTAGAACATCCTTGCAAGGATTTGTACTATAGTAGCAGAAGGTACGTTGCCGCATAAACAACAGCACGATTTTGAAAATTTTATACGAATAACTAATAAAAAATGCAATCAGTTATGTGATATTTTGTCTGGGTTTATATAATAATAATAATAATAATAATAAGCATACTTTTTTACAAAAAAAGTTTGGTGCATTGAACAACTAAACACAGGGACAGCGTTAAGTGTTGATTCATAATTCTGGTGGCGGGAACACACTGTAGTATACACTGGGACGGACAGACAGACATATTTCTGTACGTTACGCACAATATTTCGCGCATAGTAAGAACGCTTTCCTTCCTGAGAAAGTCCCAGAGATATCACCTCGCGTCTCAACATCGGATGACAAGATTTTTACAAAAGGATATTACTAATTCGCAATTGTACGTTGCTAGTTATAGAATGCGTCTTATTACTTGCGGCATCTTATTAGACCGAAAATAGTTAATTATGATCTTGTAATTCCTGCAAGACGCAATGTAAATAACTGATATAAATATTTAAATCGTAGTTTAATTCCTCAGGCTCTTGTAATATTAGTCCCCAATTATTTTTGCAAAATATGATAAAATGATAAAGGAAATGAGATCTGCTTTCTTCTGAGTTATCGCGCAGAGTGTAGTGGTAATTCCTTAGCGACGTTTCGGGGGAACCTATTGGTCCCATCTTCAAGGGTCAAGAATTCCGAGAATTTTTAAAAAAAGCTTAGATTTATTTTGTTGTTTACGGAGATAAATAATTACCTTTGTAGTCTACCACAGTTTGTTTTGCTATAGTAATGTTTCAAAGAAAATATTTACGTCTTAGAATATTACAAATTAGAAATAAATTTATCCTCTTAAATGGGCGACTAAAATATCAAACTCTCTTTACCCAATTCACAGAAAACTTTTCCATTTCTGATGACTCTGGGCCCGATAAGCGACAGTCCTGTTTACTCCATAATGAAAGTTCCTTCTAACATTACCAGAACCCCATGGTAGTTTCAGTGACAACCAGCACCTAGGCAGAGATATCAAAAAGCCATCAACAATTTCCCAAGTTGTCTGCCTTTCATCTTGGCAGTTGAGTGCGCTCATCCTCCAAAAACTGTGGCAGATATTCTGGTGGGGCCGTAGAATATTTCAGTGAACTTCAACTGTGTGAAACTTCATTTTACAGCCTTCTGCATTCATGATGTGTAGCTTCGAACAACTCCGTTGCGACAAAACTTAACTATCGCTCAAAACTGACTTCGAGTTACAACACTAGACCCAATATATTTTTTAACTGGAACTGCTGACAAAAACAACTCTCTCTGGTGAGACTGCAAGCACGATAATTTTTCCTTCAGTTACAATACGATAAAACATTGACTGTTTCTTATACTGGATTTTGATGAACGCCTGGACATTTCCTTATACTTTTGGGAACAGTCTGTACTATTCTTGCTATTTTGACGTTGCATGCACCATGCATTATATTTTACGTCTGTCTTTACTAACAAATACTGCACACTTTTTGTAATCTAATTAAACTCCGAAGCGTTTTGGCGTTTGTCTACGCCATTTTCAGGGAGTTCTTGACTGTTTTTCGCGACACATCAGCATAACATAAGCACATAGTTTTTAAGTGTGCAGACTTGTCTAATATTGTAATCATTTGACTATTTTAATATACACCAGTGTACAGACATCGCTTGGTAATATAGAAGTGTGAAGTCTGAAAAATACTGTGATGTTAGAATCAGAAAGTGCTTATGTCATTTCGATGTTTTCAAAAAATCGTCAAGAACTCCCTCAAAATGGCGTAGACAAACGCTGGAATGCTTCGTAAGTAGAAAGTGATTAACTTATAAAAAGTGTAAATTAATCGTTGTTTAATAAAATGTTATGCGACTTATAATTCCGTTATTCCGTTTGCATTCTTTTCATACAGAAACACTGAAATAAGAACATGTTTAGTGTCAAAACGTGCGTGTCTGTCTTTAACACGACAGGTTAGTGGCAATAATATGTTTTCGTCTGCAGCAGAATATAAGGTACTGGTCGTGTGACACGTATGGAGGAGACGGTAGGTGCATACAAGGTTTTGGTGGGGAAACCTGAAGAAAAGAGGCTACTTCGAAGACCTGGGGGGTAATTGGGAGGATAATATTAAAAAATATCTGAAAGAGACATTTTCGGAGGATTTAACCGCTTCAGGATATGGACATGTGGCGGGCTGTTGTGAATATGATAATGAACTTCCGAGCTTTATAAAATACGGGGAATTTCTTTACTAACTGAAGAACTATTAGCTCTGCAAGAAGAATTCTGCTCCACGGATGTATGCTTCTGACAGCAAGAACATACACTTGTATCAGTTCATATGAATGTTCTGAATTATATTGTAATTTTCACTACTCAAATATGAAAGAAATAAGAATTGCAAAAGAACAAAAGCAAAAAATTCCTATTCTCGTTACAGTAATATCTTGGGTAGAAAAAGACACTTTAACTTGGAAGTCGAGCTGTATTATCTCTGTCTTCCAAGCGGTCCTACTGTCAAAAAATATTTTTGCTGACAATTTGCACGCACAGTTTGCTGCCCATCTCTTCCCCTCTGATCAACCCGTATGCCCAGACGATCACACCCTCCTTAATAACAACCCCTTGTTATATAGTATTAAAATCTCATCACCGACTTCGTTTGTCTTATGTACAAGATTTTTTCTAAGAGTTTTATCTTCTAATTCGTAATTCTCCTTAAAGAAAGAAAATAAACACATTTTACCACCACGATGTTCAAAGCTCTCTTTACTGCAGAGCCATTTTGGATCTGAAATTACTTCAAGTATCTCCAGACCTATAATATGCTGTATATTAAATATGAAGTGTGAGTGAATAAGTGTACATTAATCTGATACTGAAGGAAATTCTACCCAATCGCATTGAAGCATACAGTAGAGGTAAAAAGTTAAATTTTGCCCAAGAACAGACCACGAAGGCCCAGAGGGGGAGTACAAGTATACCTCTACTCTTTCCTTAACCTCGGCGCTAGATATGGATGGGTGGTCAACGCCACGCCCCGGCCGCTTTACCCCGGGGAAAGAACAGGCACCCGTTGCATAGAAGGCTGGGAGCGCCCCAGGGCCGGTCTGGACGGGCGCGGAAAATCTCGCCCCCCTCCCCCGGGATTTGATCCCCGGACCGTCCAGCCCGTAGTGAGGATGTATACAGTAACCGAATTGAATTCGTTTGTTTAAAGTGAAGTACATTACGACTTCTTTGGTTTTCAAAACATAATTTCAATAATTTATTTAGTTTCTCTGTTCTGAGATATTAGCCTGCAGGTAGCTTCACAAACATGGTAGATTTTACTAAAAGCTGTGGTAATTCAAAATCAATGCAACCCAATTTCCCTTAACATATTACTTTTTCACAAACTCCGTAGAACGAAAGTTTGTCATTAGAGGAAGTTTTATTGATGTCCCTTGGCAACAGATCGTGACTCCATTGGGCTCTGCAGAGCACAAGAGAAAGGGGAGAGAGTTTGTGTGTGTGCGTAGACACAACATACTAGATCAGATGATGCCCTTTGAACTTAACAGTAACAAATATCTCTCGAAATTTATCTCAACACAAACATGAATTTCTGTGCAGTATTATTTTTCAGCAGCTTAAATCCTGCAAATTTTTCAAGCGAGTGAGGGCCTCCAGAGGGCCATAATTTTTTTTGCCTCTTACGGATAATTTCTGTGCAAGTAAAAGAAATTATGATCGAGCGCCTATGACAAAGAGCAGCAGACTTACCGTCTGGTTGACTGCTGGTCCCTGCTATGGGTGAGGGAGGTCGAAAGACTGGTTCATCCTGATCCCCTTCACCTCCGGAATATGACACTTTTCTTCCGTTCTGTCCATTTCCTTCCATTTCTGATACGTTTTTGTCCTCGTTCCCAGCACTCGATGTATTTGTCACACCTTCCTCTAGTTCAGCTTTATCTCTAACATTACCAGTTGCTGAAGCCTTCACTCCTGAACTCCCACTATCAGACATAGCTCCACTTGTCGACCCCTTGGGCCGATGTGGTGGCGGTGGCGGGGGTGAAAATGATCTCGATGCTCCACTAGTAGATTTCACAGCACTGCATGAAGATGATGAAGCTGTGGTTGTCGATCGCACACTGGTAGCACCTGCTGGTGCAGGTGATGAGCTGAGGGAAGTCGAATTAGCAGGCATTTTTGAAGCACGTTCTAGATTTCTAGCGGACACAGACTGAAGCTGCTTCTTCCTAACACCGGCGCCTGTATTAGCAGACGAGGAGGACGCTGACGATGAAGACGCATTGTTGATGTGCGTATTGGCTGCGATCAGATGCTGGTCCAGACGACGGCTGGTGTCTGCGAGCTCTCCACGAAGCAAAGCGACTTCCTCCTGAGCTTGTTGGATGTCTCCGTCAATACGTGCAGCAAGTTCTTTATTCTCTTCGACCATCCTGCGAAATTTGGCCTGTAAGTCACAAAAACAATACCATAACCTTCGGTGTTACAGCCCTATTTGGAAAAGAACCTCTTGTATTGTAGACGTTATGTCAAATCTTATGTATATTGGACCGTGCATCATTGTGATAGTTGAAGAATAAGAGACCAACTTGATGTCACTAATTATTAAGTTTTATTTCACTTCTTCTATGTTCAACATGTTTCGGACATTAATACATCCTGCGACTTTTCTATTGTATCACCACATTGGTCGTGTGTTCTTGTGTTTCGATGTGTGTTGGAGTTTCGGTGTGGCTGGGTTGGGGTGGTATCCGTGTGGCAGACTGAAGCCTGCTAGACGGATACCACCCCAACCCAGCCACACCGAAACTCCAACACACATCGAAACAAGAACACACGACAAATGTGGTGATACAATAGAAAAGTCGCAGGCTCCTAATGATGGATGTATTAATGTCCGAAACATGTTGAACATAGAAGAAGTGAAATAATAATTAGTGACATCAAGTTGGTCTCTTATTCTTCAACTATGTTATGTCAAAACTTTATAAGAAAGGCAGAACATCCTCTACGGTATTCTTTGCAAGATTTTTAACATACCACGAGGGTACACATACTTACACGGACAAAAACATTTCATGGACATTTACACCCTTGAAGATGAGACCACTACCTCATTTAAAACATCGGTACCAATTACCGATATTTCTTGGGTCTATATTTATCCCAGCTCGTGTTCCAGATGTGGACTACGGTCCAAATATTGCAAATTCCTGGTCGAGACCTAGTGTTTTGCTTGCAGGCGTGTGTATGAATATATTCAGTTCTGTTTGCCGAAGGAAATATGTCTACCACACAGACGCAGGGATCGTAGCGTAGAATTGTTGACAAGAGGAAAGTTGGGATGTGTTCGGGTGGCAGAAAGTTAGCGAGGACATTATCTTCTATAAGACACTTTGAAGATCAAAGAGAATCCTAAAAAAAAAAAATATGTTCATCAATCACAAGTCACCAGACTGAAACGTCGAGCAAGAGCCGCCACTGACACCAGTAGCCAAGGTGACCGGTAAGACTTCAGTGACAAAACGTGCTGTCTTTAGATTCTGATGGGTCCCCTGTGTAAAACTAACCCATAAAAGGGTGTTCATGTTCGACCACCTAACACTCCAAGTATCCGAACTCTTCATATTTATGTTTCAAAGTATTTGGTGGCTGTATGGCAAAGCATTTAAGGGCATGTCTTCGTACATTCCCCCAATTCTTTATTCAAATTGCGAATTTAGCGAAAACTTCATTCGCTTTCCACAATTACGAATTAAAAAATGAGTGAATTCCAATCGTAGTCGATAAGATAATCAAAGTATCTAGGCGCCCGACTGTCGTTAACTCTTAGCGGATAATTTATGTATGGACACGGATTTCTTGTTTGGCTCACTACAGTTCGGAAATGAACTACACGTCAAATATTATCTCTGAAAATGGTGTCCCTTGACATCGTCTATGGTGTATGAAAATTAAAACATGTTGGTTCCCGCGGGAATACGTCCCTGTGTCAAAAACAATTCCTGCTTGTTTTCAAAATCTGTAACAGACCGTGAACCCCATAACTATTTTGGCGCATTTTCGCAGTGTGCACTCTCATTTTGTTTTGGTCTTGGTGACGCATTTCTTTTACGAGAAAGCGGAAGGTTAACAGCTCAAGTACACTACGATTTTGACCAGTGATATAGAAAGTTATTAACCAAAATTTAAGATTTTCAGAAATCACCTACATTTAAACACACAAGCAATCACATAGCAACGGCTTTACATAAGTGATACTTACTTACTTACTTACTTACTGCATGCTCAGAGTCCTTCTTGAGAAGCTAACTGGTTTGCAGCTAGTCAAGAAATTCCCCGCATTTCACGGAACCCGAAGGTTCATTACCGCACTCACAAGCGTCCGCCAACTGTCCCTATCCTGGGCCAA
>Ga0123354_10008047_pt1 | contig 15993 bp, 8 predicted proteins | sample TergutLab28metaG_2_FD_97872 | JGI IMG/M metagenome (GOLD analysis project Ga0123354, IMG submission 97872) | Labiotermes labralis P4 segment gut microbial communities from Petit-Saut dam, French Guiana - Lab288 P4 | ecosystem: Host-associated > Arthropoda: Insects > Digestive system > Gut ...
TAAAATCAAGGATGAGATGAACAGGACATCTGGTACACATGAGGGAGAACACATACAGGGTTCTTATTGGAAAGCAAGAAGAAAAGAACAACTTGCAAGACCTAGACACTGATGGATCACAATAAAACTTATCCTACAGAAGCACAATTGCAGTGAAATTGGCTGGATTTGTCTGTTCAGAATGCTGACAAGTAACAGAGCTTTGTGAATATGAAATTAACCCTAAGGTAGTTCCGCGACTAAACTATTAGCTTCTCAAGAGGAACTCCACTCCATGAAATTGGATTGGTTGGGTTGGGAAGGATGAGTTGGGTTGGATCAGTCAGTCAGTCAGTTAGTTAGTATAAAAAGGATTGATAATGGCAAATAAAATCAGTGGAACATTTTCTATCCAGAGCTGTCCTATACCCTGCGACTAAAGAATTCATATTAGTGAGAAATAAACCCCAGCTGCCTCCACTACATGCACACACCACGCTTAATGAACCATAGGTTACAACTCATGTTTGCAGCCCTAGAAGCCAAAGAACTGCAGCCAATGAATACGGTGCCCAACAGCACCACAGACAACATATGAGCATTTCCATTTATGATGGTCATCATGTGACAGTGAGAAAGAAAAAATGTGTAACTTAAACAGACATTGCAGTGTTGACATTTACTACTTATACTATAAAGTAAGAGGGCCACACTATAAAACTGGAGGTACATCAGATGGTTTTTACTGACCTGGCCTCCTTGTATGAAGCATAAACCCAATGTTACAAAAATAAGAAACAAGAACTATCATATTCATTCACACTTATCATGGCAGCCATGTTAACATCTAGGATGGAAATTACACTATACCCACTCTATACTGGATTCTGAAATTCTAATTAACATCTTAAAAAGTGTAGTGTTTGTGAAGTTACATACCACCACCTTCTCACATGTCCATAGAATGTACAAACATTGATATACAATAATAAAGTATAAGCAATGGACCACTGCTTCTAGGTAAGTAAAATTTGGTAGGGAGATAGACACACACACCTATTAACTTTGTATCACCCAGCCCTTTCAGGTTACAATTATCAAATATGACAGTGCTGTGAAATGTTTGTATTATGTCTGACAATTTTTAGGTACTGGTGAAATTACTACTGACAGAAATAGAGGATGGAGTTTTATATAGAAGGTTAAGTTTTCTGAAATGTTAAGCCATTTAACTGGTAAATAGCTAACAAAGTTTCATACAATCACAGTGCCTCCATCTTCAGGGTCAAGCAGTCCAAGAACATCTGTAGTTAACCAATTCATCACAGTCCCTATCCATGCAACACTGGAGGAAAGTAGACATCACAATCCCTTTCCAGAATTTTGTGTTATTCTCCGTAATTGTGAAAAAAATTTCTTTGTGTGGCTGTTTATCAAATGTTCAGTATTGTTATTTATGTATATACTACAGATATAAATCTATTAGAACTAATACCTAATGTGTTCTTACTCTGTATTGAAGCTGATAAAATGTAGGTGTTCCCTTCCCTCTGGTGTCATTCAAGTTAGCTGTAACCTTAAAGCCCTCGACATTTGCAGCACTGACAACCGGAGATACTGACAGGTATCTGTAGGCTGAAAAAGAAGGAAAATGTATGAAGGACTTCTCACTAAATCACTTACTACTAACTTGCACAACACAACTATTAATTTAATAAATTAGATTTCTGAGTACAAGAGAATTTGAATTGGTTTTACTAAAAAAGCACTGCTATATGACATATAACACAAAATTTCATGGGTTAATATAATAAAAATGCAGAATTATAAGAGAAAAAGATATTTCATCTTTCCAAGTCATTATTTCTAAATGTACAATTTTGCCAGTTGTGCTGATATGAAAGAAAACAATTTCTGACATCCTTTGCTGGTGTTCCACATTCTGTTTACAGTCTTTGGGCAACTGGCAAGCTGCTGTAAACATAGTAATAAACTTCCCAGTTCTTCAAATATCAGAAATTTGAAGACTAGCTGAGAAGGTAGTAGCTTCGCAAGAAGGCCTCTGCCCCAGAGCTATGGGGCAGTCAGTCAGTCAGTTATAACACTCTGAGAATGTTATGACCAGTTTCCTTATGCCTCAACTATATCAGCCAAAATTTTCAAGTCACTTTCACAGAAACCTCCTTCATGTTTAAGATGCTCACTAAATTTCACTGTACCATATCCTCTGACATGGTAAGATGTTTGGCTATTCTGTGACTCAATAGTCCATCATTCAAAACCACTTACTTCATTATATCAACTTTTACGTTTATTACAGAACACTTAAATTTTATATATTCTCTACCCACATTCCTTCATCACTATAGGTTGTCAACTCATTGCACAATTCTGCATGAAATTTCAGTTTCATGCAGAACTAAAAAAATTATTCCTTTCATAAACACTTCAACAATTCTTATAATAAATATCCACATCAGGATCTCCTAGAAGTGACCACTGAACAAAACAAACCATAGCTCTGCTATTACACTTTACAGTGTGGCCAAAGATGAATCACAAAAATTTTCTTTCACAACAGCCTAATTTCCCACATTACCATTGTCCCCTTCACCTTTGTTCTGTAAGATTTACACCTCACTGTCATCATATCATAGTATCCTGTGCTAAAAACAATTAATTTCATCCAATGAACATAACACAGGACAAGAAAAGTGTAATGTGCACAATTCTTTTAACCCTTCCAGATCCTCTTTTTTACTCTTACAATTATACAAATCATATTTCAAGCAAAAGACAGTGTCTGATGATACTGTATAGAATTAAAATGAACTATCATAAATGGGAAAGAGTGTTTCGAAACATCACTCTCAGGATGTATTTGTATCAAATACATTCTGGCAGCAACAAGACTTTTTATATAGTTGCATGATAAAATACCATAAAGCTGCATGTAAAAGTCTTCCTGATGATGAATACTTAGTTGTTCGAAACTTGTCAAAGACAATGTAACTGAATTCAATCATTAATGAAAAAAGTGTGCATATTGTTGGTTCTTCTTACATACGAAATTCAGAATTCAAATGTTTATTAAGTGAGGAATCACGGCAAGAGATACTGAAAAATTCGGAAGTTATGACAAATTACAGGTACTTATGGATATATTTTGTCATTATTTTAATACAGCATTTCCATGCAAATCAGTCTGTGTGAGTAAGTGGATTACTCAAGGTACAAAAACTTCCAGTAAAAGAATGTGTTTTGTGAATACAGTAAAAAAAAAATTATCTCAAAGGAATCACAGGATTATAAAAAACAATATCAGCTTATACACCAAAGGGTACTAAAGGAAGCCAAAGAAAAGGGAAAACGATAGGCATGTCAAAAAGTCAAAAAGCAAAACAAAAGTCATGTGGCAGTTAATAAATGAAGAAGCTGGGACATTCACTTCTTATGATTAAAAAACTGAATTAAAGACAGAAATAGGCATAACATGTCTGCAAAAGTTAACAAAGATGTTGGTCTCCAATTTTGTAGAAACTGTAGCTAGATTGATACAATAAAATAACTGCCATGTAAACACTCAAATAATACAATACAAGTAGTATTATTTTCCTAATTCTATATTTGTGATACCAATAACCAAAATGAAGAAGAATGTGTTACAAGAAATTGAAAAGGTGAATTTCCAGCAGAATATGATATACCAGAATATGTAGTACAAGAATGTGTGAAGTTTACAAGAGGAGCCTTAATGCATATAACACTTTTTTCACATTAGGTATAATTCTGGCAAAGGTTAAAATAGTAAGAGTAAAACCCTTGCATAAAAATCGAGATATTCATAATGTACAAAATTATATACCAATATCAGTTTTAACTGTTTTTTCTAAAACATTGGAAAAAATGACATAGAATAGAACAACGTTTTTAAATAAATACAATGTTTTGACAGAGAGTCAAAATGGATTTAGGGAAAAGAAATCTTCTGATACTGCAATTCAGTCCTTTACTGAGAGAATATAAGTGCATTGGATAGTGAGCCACCAGCCATTGACATATTTTTTTAATTAACAAAGGCATATGATGTATTAAACCACAACATATTATTGCATAAACTGAACTATTATAGTGTAAGAGAAATATAAACTCATGGTTTAAATCACAACTGACAGACTGAAAGCAGTTTGTCAAAATGTATCAAAGTGATCACATAAACTACAGACAGTTTCAAAATTTTTCCTCGTACCGGGTACTAAAACATGAAGTGCCATAGGGCTTGGTACTTGGAACATTTCTATTTTTAAAATATACTCATGTGTATATATGAATGACCTTCCTTTAAATGTGATAGAGGCAGAGTTGGTTTTCGTTTGGAGACGATATGAACTTATTAATCATCAAAAGATTTTAAAATATTATACAGTCATGAAGAAGAGAGAATATTGATTTGAAAAAAATAACCTTATGATAAAAGAACAGCAGCAATGTCATTTCACACAAAACAGTATATATGTCTTATAAGACCTAATATCACTTTTCAAAATATGGATATTGCTTACAAATCATAATCAAATTTTTTGGTATTCACATTACAAAAAACTTGAAATGGATGGCTCATATACGTTCATTAAGTTTACAACTGAGCAAAGTACCCTATCTTATTAAATCACTTAAAGAAAGCATGAGTTCTTGTAAGATAAGAAGTATTTATCACTCTAGATTTCAATCACTATTAAGATATAGTACAATTTTTTTTTTTTTGGGGGGGGGGGAGATAATGAAAATATAGCTGTTCCAAAACAAACACCAACAAGTTGACACATGATAATAAGACCCAAATTACAAGATAATACACAAGATCATGACAAAAGCGGGATATACAAACTAATATGCAAAACATGTAATAAAGGGTACATAGGACAAACCAGCAAGAACCTAACACTCAGATATAAGAAACACATATGTTATATAAAAAACAATGATCCACAATCAGCATACGCGCTCCACATACTGCAAAATAGATACGAGTATGGACTACTTAAAGACATAATGACTCTGATAAAACCAATCCGAAACACAAATCTGCTAATACCATACAAACAACTACTGATACAAACCACCCATAAGGAAGGAAACCTAATACCGGAACAAAAACACAGAGAACATAATCCACTGTTCGCATTAATAACAGAGTACAACCACAGACATACGTAAGAATTGACCACCAACACACGGAAAACTACAGAAACTCACCCGCCTAGCAAGTTATATAATCAGGTCAACTACCTGTGACACACAAGCAGTTGGGAACAGAACACGTAGGAGGACGGGTGGAATACAACAAAAGATGTAAGTAAACAAAAACATTGCATTTTCCTAATAAAAAAAAATTTTAACAGACAGTTGATTACTATATATTTTTATACTTTTTAACCACAGAAGCTTTTTAGTTTTAATAAAAAAATTTTTATAATAATTGTAATAGTCAAAAAATTGTAATAGTCGGATTATATCATAGAAATAACTAAAGATAAACATTACATGTTACAGTATACAGTATGCCAGATACTGCCTGTACAGTGTAGAAAAAGTGAACTCCTGATGATGAGCTCCCTGAAGCTCGAAACATGTAGAGTAAAGGATGACTAACCGTGAAATAAAGGATAGTCCATAAGTGTCATCTTGTTGGTGTTTATTTTGGAACAATTGTAATGATGCACAGAACCATGAAGGTAAAAAATATAGTTACACTTAAACTACAGAAGACGGTTACTCAGATAATGTGTGTTGTTGGTACTGGTATATCTTGTAGACAATTACTTAAGGATTACAAGATACTTACAGTAACCTTTCTATTTGTAATTGAAGTGGTATGTTTTATAAAGAAGCATAAATTCTCACTGGAGCAGAATGTACATGTACATGATTACAACACAAAGAAAAACATGGATTTAAACGTTTTGCTCTGTAATATGAATCCTTTAAAGAAAATGTGATTAGCATGGGAATTCAATTACATAATAAGGTGCCTGTTAATATATAAAAGTTGAACATGTACACATTTTTTAAAAGAAAATTGAAATCTATTCTGATGAATTATGCATTTCAGTCACTTTTTATCATACTGATCAGATGACAGCAGGAGCAGGAGATTTATAATTAGCCGTATTACTATATTACATTATGCTCTAGTATTTTACATTATTATATTGTATTTTATTGTTTTATTTGTGTTGTTAAAGTAAAATATTGATATTGTTAATAGAACAGTAGGGACTTGTTTTGCAATGGTTCTTTTCATGACAATTCACTTTTACCACCCTTGTCGAGTTGGACCGAGCACTCCCGACTTGTGCTGCATCATTGTTGCAACTCAAGCATTCTTTCTCTACTTAGTGTGCTTCTAGCTCTTTTCTGGTGCACACGTGTTTCTTCTTTTTTTATTTTAGTGCAGTTCTTTTAAGTTGGTTGTGGTTTTTCCACCCATGACATCCATCAAAAAGAGAGAAAAGAAGAAAAATTCAAAACAGTTGAGGTTACTTTCCTTCTTGATGTCTTCTGAACCATGGCATGGGCCTTCTTCAACAAAATAAAAGTGATTTGATTGATATTTTTTCAATTATCTGGGTTATTTTCTATATACCTACTTCATTAAATTAAAATTGTATGTCATAATGTAAAGAAATATTGTAAATTATAAAATTATTTGACTAATTTGTTTGACCCATTAACCGATCTCAATTTAAACCATTTAAATAGTACTCGTTTTATGACTATTTGATTTACAACCAAATATTCCAGAATGTAACCTCATCGTAAAACAAGACCCTACTGTATTATGTTAAATATATAGCTATGTTACACTTCACATGTCCAAGAGTCACATATATAGCTTGTTGGATTGAATAAAGAATTGAATTGAAATGGTTTCAGTACAAAACGGGCTTTGTATTAACCAGTAATGTCTGTAAACAAATTTTGTCTTGTGTTTGAAGAAAGAGTCAAAATTAGTGAAGAAGATGAGACTTACAAAATTGGAGTGATTGTAAAAATTAACCATTTAATGCAGAATTTATAATAACACTATTCTAATGAAGTAGGACCTATTTATCAATTTAAACACAGAATTACAAATTAATACTTTTTCAGACTCACCAGTGTCAGATATTTTACAACTTTTTATGAACTTGATTTGTTGAATTTTTCCAACAGTGTCATAAGTTGGCTTCATGGGATGTCTATAAATATAACAATATAAGCCAGAATTTAACTGTGAAAGGTAAGGTAGAGAGACCCTGTCAATGATATGAAGGCATTTAAGAGGTGTACAGATACGGCTCTGCTCATTCTTAATATCAGAACTAGGCAGAGGTAACGGGTGAACATCACACCCCAGTCTCTTTACCCCCAGGAAATAAACCCAGTAATCGCTGAATAAGAGGAAGCATATGCCTCACAACCAGTCTGGACATTTCAGAGAAGAGAAAAATCTTTTGCCCCTGCTGGGATTCAAAACCCAGATGGTCCAGCGCGTAGCCTAGTCACTATACTGACTGTGCTAACCTGGCTCACGTTTCACTGTACTTATTCTCAATTCTCTGCCATTTCAAAACTGGTTAGCCAATATAATAATGGAATAAGCAATATTCACAGCATTTATCTATGATTACTGCACAATAATGTTATTAAAATGCAACTATTTAACTTCAAAACTCATGTGAATATTTCACTTCAACATACCTGTCTTCTCACTTATTCATCCAAAATAAAATGGACCAGGAACTCATAAACAACAAATACTGGCTGCATAATTACAAATAAGAGGAGAAGTCTCATTGAAACCTTTCACTCACACATCCAGTTGAACATAGCCCCAGTTACCTACACACTGATGTTTTATACTCAATCCTACCATTCAGACAACACTACCAAATTACACATCAGAACCTTTACAAATTCCTTGTAAAGAAATTACAGGCAGCTAAACTTGGGTCAATAAACTACTTTCCAATCTAATACAGGAATGAGTATGGTGGTAACATACCCTGTTAAAATTAATTAATGAAATACAGTATGAACACTTACACTAATAAGGATGCTAATGAATAAATAACTTAAGCATTGAAAAAAGACCCATCTACCACAGTATGAATGTTTTCTTTTTTGTGAAAGGTTAGTATTTATTATTTTATGATTAAAATACATAAAGAAATGAATAAAATTCTTGAACTGGTAATGAGTGATTTCACTTAACACTTGAATTGTACAAAGTGGGGCTGCAAATTTCTGTATTTGTAGTAGCATATTCAACTCTACTCTGGATCATTTCTACCAAGAACTTAAATTACAAATATTTCTCATAAATGCACCTTCACAATTTTCACTAGATATTAAGAGTGAAAAACTCACTTTCTTGGCAGAAGGGAGGGTAGTATCCAGGACCACATCCATGTGGACATTCTCCAGTGTACTTGTCACAGTCACTCAGATTTGCACAGCGACCACATTCCTGCTTGCATCCAGCACCATATTCTCCCAGATCACAAGCTGAAGAAACAAATGAAATAATAATAACAAGCATGATCATGATGTTCTGCACCACAGTTCAAAACAGAGAAGAAAATAAAACAAAGGAACCAGCATAAGCCTCATTGCAAAATCTGTCAAACATAATATGCTGTAACTGTCAAAGGGAATTGTCTAGCACAGGAATGGAATTTCTAATCACATAAATATGCAGAAGTTAGTACAATAAAACTTCAGTCATCTGACTGTTGCTTTATTGACCCCTACACTAACCGACCAGCCATTCCATCCCACTGACAGAAGACCAATTTCAAATTATTTGAGTCAGGAAGCTTGGATGTAGCACTTTGGTAACGTATTTTACTGTATTTTTGTGGGTCCAATAATGTAACATAGAACTACATTGACAAAGCAATAAAACTTAGACTAGTAGGCTAGTCAGGCTAACATGATATAAGGTCAAAATTTGTTGGGAGGAGGAAGCTTCTAACACAAATTCAGAGCTTACAATATGTTTTATGATACATTAAAACTATACACTGGTGTTGTTTTTGTCTATGCCATATCATGCTATACTAATAGTACAAGACGACAGTACAACATGAAATGGCATAGATGGCGTTAGGAAGCCCACAATAGACGAGTAACATTATGTGCCTACATATATATGTCTTCCTGACATTAAAAGAGTGTGGACATAATATAACATATTCGAAACAAGAATCCCATACAATGTGATATCAATAAAATACTCCATTAATAACATCAGTAGCCTTATATTGAACTGATTATATAATATATATCATATCATTTATTTTCCTTCTGTAGATCCATACAGGATTACAAAATCCATATGGATGTGGAAATAGTCCCATTTTTAGGAATCAAATGGTGAAAACAAATCAAAACTCTACAACAGTCACATGGTCCAGTACAGTATTTGATGTTTCAGCACAATATGAATTATTTAGTATGATAAAATATAGTAAAATGGTGGCATGCGCAAGTACCATTTAAGGGTATTTACTGAAAGAAATTAGTTCAATGCGTTACAAATAATGAATACAACCTTCATCTAATTATAAATACAAACTAATAAATGATACAAATAGGTAGATAAAAAAGAGGAACATGTGTGCCATATCATCCATATGTCTATCCAAATGATATATGGAGTTAACTTTTTTGAAGTTAAAAAAATTAATCCAAGGAATAAAAGTAATTTTTATCTAAAAATGTTTGTAAAACCACTTTAAACTTCTTGGGATTATCAATCTCTGTTTTTATGCAAGAGGGAAGCATATTAAACACCTTAACACCTAAATAGTACACACCCTTCCAGTATTTAGTCATGTTTATAACTCTCCACAGTTACATTACAATCAGAATGTTGCCTATTTAGATACAACCTGAGATTGTGTTGTATCTTACATCGTGTATGATATTTGTAACCTTATTTCTGTATTGATATATTCCATATCTGACGGATCATAACCCATACGGATCAAATGAACACAAAATAAATTGAATTGAAAAAAGTTTACAGAAGGTTGGTGGAAGTTTACATGTTGTCTGGTGTCAATGTCATGTATCTCATATCTCTTATCTCTTAACATAAACAAAAGAAGGGAGAGAATGTATTGAGATGGAAGAGGTAAGATTTCTAAGTTAATAAACAGTTTTCTACATGAATCTGTATGTCTATAGCCTGTCATAATTCTAATAATCTTCTTTTGCAACCTGAGAATCTTGAGTACTAATTTTAAGGATATAATTACATATAACTATAAATTTTACTAATTCAAAAACAATTACATCATCAAATATTCCCATGCATTACATCGAACAAAAAAAGCTATAAGGAAGATACCATATTTGTAAATATCACTTTAAGCAACATGATATTTTAAAGATAATTCTATATGCTGCCTAATAAAAATAAGGTTATTAGATCAACAAAATCTACCCTATTAATAATTCTGCCAGGAATGAGATCTCAATCCCCAAATGATGTGATATATTGCACTCTAACAAACCTTGAGATTTTGCATTTTTGTATTTAACAAGTTTAGCAGCCAGATGATGACTTTTTAAAGCTGAAACATGTTGCTGAAGGTAATGTAAAAACTACTTATAAATAAGAAGATGGGGTTGATGGTTGTCATAGTACTATTTGTCAATGCAAATGTCTGATAATTGACCACTGGCAAGATCACAAACTATATAGAAAGACCAAAGCATCAAAAAGGAAGAATGGTAAGAGTGGATGCAGAAATAAGGGGACAAAAAGGTGGGCTATTCATAAGATGACCATCCCAGATGGAAGCATCGATGAACGACTTCCCTCTCCTAATTTTATTTGTTCATGTCTGTGCATGAATTTATGATACAGAAGAAAGTGATCACACTGCAGAGTAAATACATTCTGCAACAGCTACTGGAAATGAATGGAAGAAATCTACTAAGATGTTTTGTTTACATTCTTGTCAACACTTTTTGGTCCATAAACAATTTTGACCACATTTTATCTGCTTCATTACAATTCAACCATGGGACCACTTTAGTTCATAGCCAGTTTATTTTTCTTCCACAGACATTTCATGAAAACATTTTTTATACAAAGTCATGCATCCACTGTGTTTCTCTCACAGACTCCATTTATATTCTTAAAATGGTGAAGTGATAACTACAAAGTGAAGGATGGTCAAATACTGACAACTGTAGTAATGTTGGTGATGCAACAGAGTTGCATCTGTTACTACAGACATGGTGAATTTTGAAGTTATCCAGCAGACAATACAAGATCAAATCATTATAAACTGTATAAACGTTCAAAAACAGGGCAGAGAAATTGTGTTAAAAGGACAAGAATATGTTGTAATGCTACGTGTGTTACAAGCCATAACACATAAAAAGGTACTAATTTTGTAAGACAGCAAAAATGTGCATAAAGCTAGTTGGAATAAAGCTTAGGCCAGATGTCTGCCCAGGTCGAACACATAGTTGAACAGCTTTCCTCTAAATCAGTGCTTTTCAACCTTATTTCCTCACATACCAACATCATGAACAAGACAGTTACATGTACCACAACATACTGAAGACATTAATATTATATAGTGTGTATTTTTTCAATTTAAATTCATAAATATTTTGTGGTGTTTTTTTCACATAAATACATTTACAACAATTTTAGAAATACAATTGACCTCCAATTACCACCAGTGGTCCATGCACAACCAGTTGAAAAACGCTGTACTAAACTGCATGTACCACTATTGTGTGACAAAATATATATATATATAATGGGACTTATGGTAATATATGAAACAACTATCACATTTTGTGTTATCAAGTGAACACAAATATAAATCAGAATCAACTGCCACTCCCTTCACAAGGGGGAATCATTGGAGCAACATATGATAAAAAACTATAAGAACACAATTCTTGCAGCATAACTGATAAAATATGATCGAAACAGAATATTCACATTTTACACAAATAAAGAATTATGCACCTCAGAAGGAGTAGGACAATTTACTGTGATGGAATGTTAGAAACATTACATAGACTGTTCTACTGGCTACACAGAACTGCCAGCAATTATTCAGTTGTGCTGATATAAAGCAGAGGGTGGCCAAACAAATGAAAATTTTTTTGTGCCATCACAGATTCTACTAAAAAAAATCATACGTTTTGAATATGAGTTTATATACATTACTCTTTAAAAAATTATGAAATGGATGATCATAAAAATACAAGAATATTCTCATAAATTTGACCACTAATTTAGAGACATCCCTAACGCTTCTCTGCTCCTCCTGTGGCAGGTATAAGGGGTTGTGTGCCGTACAGTATGACTTCTATTCCCTGTACACTGACTGAAGAAGTCTTCCATCATGATGCCAGACATGAAGCTATTCATCAATGAGGTGTTGCTTAAAAAAACGAAAATGGTATAAAAATGTTTGCTGATATAGGTTCAGTCTTTTACCAAAATTCTCTTTTCAGTTATTGCCTGAGCTCTCTACTGGCCATTCCAGTCAAAACTATGACTAGAAATTATTCATAACACCTTCGACAGTACTACATGGAACTTCATCCTGCACAAAAATTCCAACATTCTGAGAAAACCTATCTTTCATTTTAAGACAGGGGCAGCTGTCAGGAACTTGTATATACTGCTCTTTATTCACTGACCCACTGACCACATGTAAGAGACACCTGCCTTTTTGCAGAGACATAACACTCCAGACCATGATTTTGACAGGCTATGTGGCAAAATGTTTTACACCATATGGACAGGTTTTTCAAGTACGCACCTTACATTCTGATGTGCTTTATCCAGTAACTAAACTGTGCTTCGTCAGGGAGCCACACCTCTGCAGAAGCTTATAATTTGAAAAATGTCCTTCAAGTATTTTCTTTATTCAATATGAAAATTTTGTATTTACATTTACATTTTTAGGAAAACTACTTTCAGACAAAATACATCATTTCAGTTCTACAATTTATATGTCTAAGCCATGCCAAATGTTTCCTCCAAACTACTGGTGTCATATACAGGTTTCTCTCAGCCAAACTATAACTAGCCTTAAAACCCAACACATAAAGACATCAACATACAGCTCTGGATGTCATATGGGCTGCATTAATGCACACCATTGTTACATTTTTTGGTATTATCTTAAACAAACAGGAATTATTGCACTACTAGGTAATAACTTTTATATCATTAACACAAACACATTGGGTGCATTGGGCCATTAATTCACGTGACGGACATGACATACATGAAGACCATATTGCTACATACATGCCAACATCAAACCTAGTAAAATTCCACATTTTCAGAGATCCATAGCAAAAAGCAAGGACATAGAAGAATGGCAAACACTTTTATATACGTTATACAATTAACAGCCAAAGACATACACATGGAAAAGAGCAATATTAAAACTCAACATAATAAAATAATTATAATTATATCCACTAAATCCTAACGATTGCTACTGCCACATTTGTGCTTTTCAGAGGTTTTTAAAACAAAGTTAACTAGTAACTAGGTTCACTATCACATTCACAAGGGCCTGCCACCTGTCTCTTTCCTGAGCCAGCTTGATCCAGTCCATACTCCCACAATACACTGCCTGAAGATCCATCTTAATATTAAACCCCTCATCTATGCCTGTGTCTCCCAAGTGGTCCCTTTCCCTCAGGTTTCTCCACCAAACCCTGTATACGCCTCTCCTCTCCCCATATGTGTTACATTCCCCACCCATCTCATTCTTCTCGTTTTTATCACCGAACAATATTGGGTGAGGAGTACATATAATTAAGCTCCTCATTATGTAGTTTTCTCCACTCCCTTGTTATCTTGAACTGGTGGCAAGATAGCAGATAGTGTAGTACCATGACACACAAGCTCTCCACAAAGAAACCAGAAATCAACAGACAATAGTGATCAGTGCTGCCTTAAATGTACGGAATTAGAGAGACAATTAGAAGAAGTGCACATGGAACTAAGTTCTTCCCAACTAATAATCAAACTCCTATACAAGGAATTAAAAGATATCATGTAAGAGAAGACGACCAAACAACCTAACCTAACTCAACCTCACTCAACCACTGAGAGCGACACTACTGTTGAAACTACGTCCTTCAAGGCATGGTCCAGAGTAGCATCCAAACATCATCACTTTAAGAATAAGGCAAGTAATTTTGTCCTAAACAACAGAACTCAGTCACAAGAAGATGTCAACAGGTGCGCTATTTTAACTAACCTATCAGAAGCTACCGATTGCCAGGATGTGAACATAGCACCTACAAATGTGATTAACACAAAGTTAGCCCAGGATTCGACATTTAATGGCTTAAAAAAGAGTTTTCATGGAAGACACAGGCACCCACTATCTACTTGTCACCCAAGAAATGCCACCCAACACGCCACCCACCAACATCCACCTGTCTCTCAAGAAACACATAATGAACCAACGTATGAACATGAAGCTAATGTGATCCCAAATATTGTGAATGGGCAGATCATCACAACCAAGAAAGATAGTCAAACCAACAATATGATCAATGAGTGGGACCACATTCACAACCTAGTGAAAGAATCTGCAGTGGAAGTGATCAACAACAGGGCAAAATACATCAAGTGCAGTAAACATAAATTATTGTTAATGGGTGACAGCCACATGAGAGGCAGTGCAGCTAGATTAATTGCTTCCCTGGACACTTGTTTTGATGTGTGTGGTGTAGTGAAACTGGGATCAACCAATGGATCACTAATAGAGACAGTGAAAAATGAAGTTGAAAAACTCACAATGAGTGACTTTCTAATAATTTGTAGTGGAACAAATGATATAGACAGGAATTATTCTACTAAGGTGCTCAAGAATATCACTAATTTTATCAAGAATGTAAATCATATGAACATAATCCTAGTAAGCATTCCTAACAGATAGCATGTGAAAGAATACACATATATTAACGGTACAATCACATCATTTAACAGTAAGTAACTTAAACTCTCCAAACTTTTCAGCCATGTTAGTACAGTTGCAATAGTCAACAACAGACTCCTATCCACCAAACATGGATTGCATCTAAATGAACCAGGTAAAGAATAATTATCAAATCAAATCAATTAGCACTACAACTTACAGAAATACCAAATGACCCTAACCTCAAGGAATATTATAAGAACTATTGTAGGATTTTAACCTCGGTTATCATGACAGAAAAAAAAACACCATTATAACGAACTTTTTCTACAATCTAATAATAAAACTAAAACTACATGGAACATTGTTAAAATCATCACTAACAATAAGAATACCTTCAATACTATCTCATCAATGAACATTAAGGATAAACCATCAAGAAACCCACTAGTCATCGCAAATGAATTCAACAACTACTTTTCATCTGTAGCCGGAAATCTATTCCACAAAAACTTTACTGGAGCTACCAAAAGTAACAATGATCCCTTAACTTACATACGTAGGAATTTTAGTCAAGTTTCATCCTCACTATGTCTAAAAAAGACAACCACTCATAAAATGGACAAAATAATTCATTCTCTCAAACGTAAAGACTCCCATGGCTATGATGAAATATCAACAAGAATCTTAAAAATCAGTGCCCCTTAAGTTTTGTCTCCGTTAACATATATTTTTAATAAAATCCTACCGACGGGTGTTTTTCCTGACAGACTAAAATTTTCAGAAGTGAGACCCTTATACAAATTGGGAGACAAGACCAAAATCTCAAATTACAGACCTATTTCCCTCCTTACCTCATTCTCTAAAATCATAGAAAAAATAATTTTTAAAAAGTTATATAATTATCTCAACAATAATAATATACTGGTTGATCATCAGTATGGCTTCAGAAAGAAATTATCCACTGAAACAGCTATATACACACTTTTAAACAATGTACTGCTATCATTTGAAAGAAGAAACTTTGTTGGTGGAA
>Ga0123354_10008048_pt1 | contig 15993 bp, 14 predicted proteins | sample TergutLab28metaG_2_FD_97872 | JGI IMG/M metagenome (GOLD analysis project Ga0123354, IMG submission 97872) | Labiotermes labralis P4 segment gut microbial communities from Petit-Saut dam, French Guiana - Lab288 P4 | ecosystem: Host-associated > Arthropoda: Insects > Digestive system > Gut ...
AGGTTTAGAGTTTCTTGTATGGGAACATTAACATAGAGGTCCTTGATGTCAAGTGTGAGTAGTCTGTGATGGCTGTTAATTTTTAGTTTTACCAGCTCATTGGCAAGGGTGTTGGAGTTGATGGTGTTGTAATGGTTGTTCAGGTGTAGGTGGTTGTTCAGGATGGTGTAGCCACCTTGTGGTTTTATGTGTGGGGGCATTTCTGTTGTTAACTACTGGTCTTATGGGGACGTCTGGTTTGTGCAGTTTTAGCAGGGTGTTAAGTGTGGGTGGGGTTTGGTTTTTTTGGGTTAGGAATTTGATTTGCTTCCTGTCAATGATTCTATCACATTCTTGTAATGTCTTCTGAATTGTTCTGTGGTCATAGCTGGTGGGGTCCTTGGGGATGGTGTGGAAATTATTGTCAGAAAGTAATGTGTGGACTTTTTTGTTGTAGTCACGGGTGTATATAATTACTTTCGTCTTGCCATTGTCAGCTCTGGTGATCATGGCATTGCTGCTGGTGATTTTTTGGTTAATCTGCTTAGGACATGCAATTGTCTTTTTGTCTAAAATTAAACCCTGTGTTCTCTGCAAGAAACACACAAGGGATGGTAATAACAAGTCATGAAATGTCAGGAGAGCATAACACTTCTAGCACATTCACTGGGTTATTGTCCCTAGATGATAAATCTGTAAATACTTCCCCCCAAAATGGCAAGTATTTCAACAGATACTGTGAGATGTCTCTGTATCTTAGTGACACATCTAAAATCAACAATCAATGAGACAGCATAAGCTGGAAGATTTATGACTGATAATGCTCCTTGTTCAATGCTTAACTGTTTCTTCCACCTCAGCTTCTATGTCACATTGAAACAATCTCAATTATTAAAACCGTGTTTTTGGCTTAAGCCGATACTTCAAAGAAAATTATCTGTCTATTATGCAGAACAAGTACGACATGAGACCAAAAATGTATATAGATCTTCATGTAATTTTTTTTTTTTAAAATTTGAACCAGAATCTGAACATGTCAACAAATTTAAGTAAAAATCCCAAGTGGGGAATTTCACAAAAATCTAGAGGGAATCAAGCAATTCATCACTGCTATCATCCTTTGTGCCTGCGCATAATCTCAGTAATCAAGACCACTGTTACATAAAACCATAATGAATAAACTAATATGACATCCCAATCATCATGATCCATCAATAGGTATCAAAGCTAAGTAAGAAGCTATTTCATTTTTACTGATATTGCATTATGAAGTTCATTTCCATAAAAATAACACAGAAGAAATGGTTGATCACTGGTTCATTTGGTGAGCCTTCGACAACTGCATTAATTTATGGCACATTAGCAAAAGCAGCAGTCAATGATGTATTCAAAAGAATGTGGAAGGGAGCACTCATGGTTTATTTTAATTAATCATTCCAGTATTTGTCAAGAAGATACACAAAGGCCTCAGCAGGGCAACCAATCTCTGTGGTGTGATTTTGAACAATGATCTCCCATATACAAAACTGTAACTCATCATTTTCAGCAACAAAATTCATATTATAAGCTGTGAACAGCAGCCGAAGTAGCCCAGGTATTCAGGATGATCTCTGATGTGATGTGCAACACAGCAGATTGTGAACAGCAGCTGAAGTCCATAAAGTCAGGACGATCTTTGATGTGATGTGCAACACAGCAGACTGTGAGCAGCAGATGAAGAAGTCCACAAATTCAAGATGATCTCTGATGTGATGTGGAACACAGCAGACTGTGAGCAGTAGCTGAAGAAGTCCACAAGTTTAGGATGACCTCTGATGTGGTGTGCAACATAGCAGACTGTCAGCAGCAGCTGAAGAAGTCCACAAGTTCAGGATGATCTCTGACGTGATGTGCAACATAGCAGACTGTGAGCAGCAGCTAAGAAGTCCACAAGTTCAGGATGATCTCTGATGTGATGTGCAACACAGCAGACTATGAGCAGCAGCTGAAGAAGTCCACAAATTCAGGTTGATCTCAGATGTGATGTGCAACACAGCAGACTTTGTACAGCAACTGAAGTCCAGAAATTTAGGGTGATCTCTGATTTGGTGTGCAACAAAGATGGCTGAGAAGCAGTGAAATGCTGGCATTTGCTTATTCTATCATCACTACCTTCTCATACATGAACAGAATGAGTTGCAGGATCATCCAAGATAAACTATTCTTCAGAATCAGCATCAAAATCTACTATTCAATTTCAGTATTATAAAAATATTTTCAATGGTGTCAGCAACAAAATTACTGGTTTTGAGAGGCAATAAATCTGAAGTCTAATCAGTCCACAATGTCAAGTTTTAAGTCACCAGCTCAAAGCTGGAAGTCTAAAACACGATACAGTGACTTGCAAATAAAGTTCGTCTCATAATTACAATTATAACTGTTTATGCATATAAGCTGAAATCACCACCAATGCACATCAACCCCAAGTCCCAATTAACACGCTAGCCACAACTGGCATCAGGGGTGCAACTAAGCAGCACACTGAGATCTCCTTGCATGTGTAGCAGTGTTTTTATGCTTCCTGCCCCTCAAGATCTTCGACCCAAGTATTCAGTTGTCACTATACCTGCAGTCATAATAGATTTTGACAAGGAAAGAGAGTTTACAAAAATAAATGTCACCACTAACACTGAGTTAATGCTTTCCTTTATACGAGACCACAATGTGTCAGTTGTATACATTATTTTGCAAACTCAAGAAAGAACATAAATGCTTTAATTATTTTTGCATATCACTGACTTCTTTTGATGAACTACTACAGATGCCCCAGGAAGAGATCTGAGGACTGGACACAAATATGGCACCATGTTTTCCTTCAGAAGAAAGACCTGTCATTACCTCACAGTACGAATATCTTTCCACAGTAATTTTCATAACAATTTATATCTGGAATTTGCAAGTATAGCAAACCCTCCCTGTTTGTGGGGTTACATACTTTATATATTCTGCAAATGGTGTGAACTGCAATGCAAGAAGTAAAGACCTTATGGAAAGAAATGGGGTTACAGGTACCACAAAACACAAAACCTGATAATATGTAAATAAATGATCACGAGGCACAAATATGTGTTGGAGTTTCCTGGAACGACGCGTGTGTTTCTGACTGGAAGTTGTCAGAGGGACTGAATGACAAAGTGCATGGTGAAGGGAGAGATAGAAGACTGAAAGAGGTGACCTTTGATTTCTTTGCTGGTTTATGCATGTCCTCACACACTGCCATGCACGAGGCAATCATAACCTCCATCTTGTACATAAATTTCAGGCACTTGTTCGTGAAATGGTCGACCTCAAAGACATAATGGACTAAGACATTCACCAACTGTAGGCATTTCTTCAAAGCAATGACAGTCAGCTGAGAGCTCTCCACAAAAGCATATAAATCTTCATCCTTTGATTCACTGAACACTGTAATCTGCTCACTTAACTGAGCAGCATGTTTGTTGAGAACTTCCTGGATATCGGCCTCCTGCAAATCTGGTAATCCTTCTCCTGGAACTTAATGGGCTAATATGAGGATGTTCCCTATTTTGCCTTCCAAATCCTCTAGATGCACTGGGAAGCCATGAAGGAAAAGGACAACCTTCTTCAACATCAGACATGCTTTCCAAATGAGCCCCTACTGTCATGGCCTTCTCCCTCACCAAAGCACCACTAAATGACAACCCTTTCTGTGTCTCATCTTCCACCATACATAAATACCATTTCCATCTTTTCAAGAAACAGCCTTGGAGATTCCAACACCAAATTTTTGCACTTACAAGGGAAGTGCATGGTCATGTCCTCACAAACTGTTTTTAAACTTTCTGAGGACAAACAACTCCTGCTGTACGGCAAAATGACCAAGCATATAAAGTGTGGAGAAAATCAATACTGATATTTTGTATTTACATCACCATCGCTGATTCAATACCCTCACTTACAGCCCCTGATAGTCTAAGGGTTAAGGTGTGTGACTTCTAGTGCAAAGGTTGCTGGTTCAAGCCTTGTTAGTTTCTTACTCTTTTCTTACTTCTTTTAAATTACACATTTTTAATGTTCAGCTTTATTATTATCACTTTTATGTTCCTTTATATTATTTCAGTGGTAATTCACAGGACACATACATGGGGTGTTTTTTTTTCCTACTTGACTAATAAGCACCATAAGCACCAGCCCAACACTCCAGTGAGTTTTTATTATACTTTCTAAAGGTTGTAATCATTATGATCATTTGTCTAGCTTCCATCACTGAATGGTAAACCTCCCGACATGCAGCACACAACACTGTGCTGGCAGAGTGTTGGGCTGGTACTTTACAGTCAAGCAGGGGAGGGGGGAAGAAAAAACCCTATTTATTACAAATAATGTGAGAATAGTGTGCTAATTTATTTACTGTTACTGACTCTAAAATGCATACTTGAAGAAATATAATTTCACTGTTTGATGCTCGGGTTCTTTTCTGAGTGGGCAGTACGGTGATGGTTACAAAGGAATATGCTTATTACTGTTGGCAAGCCTATTTTGTTGTACACCACTTTATTCCAGTTGTTCACTGGCTATTGCATTGTGGCTGTACAATAATGAGGATGGCACTTTTCACAGAAGCAGGTGAAACATAAGGTCAACCAGCATCATGCACATTTATCAAGGTGACACTACAACACTAACAACAAACATGATAAAAGAAGGGAAACATTACATCGAAGACAATTCCATCATTTGCCAGTTTTCATCATATAATGTGCTGTGTGTCCACAGACTAGTGTACTTAACTGATGGTGTAGCAACGAATGCAGTCTTACTGCTTCTTCATGTGATGAAATACATATTTACAGAAATTAAATTTCCTTACACACACACACACATATATGTGTGTGTACGTGTATTTTATAATCTGCAACAGTAAATAAATTAGCACACTATTCTCAAATGATTTGTAAAAAAACATTTGTACCACAAATCAGCATTAAAATAATATAAAGGAAAATAAAACTAATACCAGTAGACCTTAAAAGTTCAAAATGTGCAAGTTAAAAAACAGACAGTAACAAGGCTCAAACCAGCAACCTTCACACTGTAAGTCACAAGCTCTAACCTCTACGACTACCAAGGACTGTAATCGTGGGTGACAAATCAGCAATGACACAGTACATATCAAATTTCAGTGTCACTTTTTTTCTGCAATTTGTGAATATGTGGTTGTATCACTTGGTCATTTTGCCTTACAGCAGCAGTACCTTATCCTCACACATTCAAAAAGAATCGGAGAGGATCCAGTTGTGCACTCCCCCTGTCAGTGAAACACTGGCCTTAATACTTCCCTTGATGGCATCTTCATTTCTTTTCAATAAAAAGTAACATTACTTCATTCACACCACAAGACAACTGCAGCAATTCTCACTACCCTATCAAATGTATCCATCAGCACCACTTTCTCTAACAAAGACATCACTGTCCTTTTCGTCTTACTTTCAGTCTCTCCATCAGCATCTAACACCCATATTTCCAACAAACACAGTATAGTTAAATTACAACAGAATCGTTCAGCTCTAAAAATGTGAAAAGTACAAAATACTCTGCATATCATATGATATGTATGTAGGTACCAAGTGAAGGCAGGCAGGCATGCAGGCACATGTGGTATCTTGTGTATTACTGCAGTATGCCTGTGCAATCAGGACCAATAATGATCCAGAGGCCTACACCAATGCATGAGGGTACCCACACAAATTCTTCTGTGAATAAATGAATTCATGATGTGCAAACCCACTTACGTAACAAGCTATGATTCACTGATCATTACAAAATTATCATAAAGCATTTCTCAATTACAGTAAGTGTTTGGAACAGCCACAATAATGCCCTCAAGCATCTGATGGCAATGTCACAAAAAATCAGTTTTGTGCCTCGGAACATACACCAATGGGACCCAATGTTACATCTCACATTTATGGTACATGGTTTTTTTTTAAATTCTTAAAATCATTAAAAACAATATAGATGCAAAAGCTACAAAAATATGTAATGCCATACCAAAATGGCATTATAATGTTACTAAAGACATCGAACAAAAATATAGTGCCGGTGCAGCGCCCAGCCTGCTGCAAGTTAGACAATCACAGTGTTCTGGAATGGCAATCAGAAATTTACATAAGGAAAAAAGGGCATATATGTATGATACTTGGCACAGAAATAAGTGAAAAAATATCAATGTGAACAACAGTTGGCCAGACTGATTGAAACAGAAACAACTAATATTGAGCCCCGCCATGAATGCTTCTATTGCGAAATGCCAGGAGTCCTAACTTTAAGAAAACTATTCACTTCCCCTTGGAAACAAAATTAAGATAGGACCTCTTAGGAATTGGTGCCAGATTTGCTTTTGGTGAGTGCTGGAATACAAAGGGTATGAAGATTACAGAAAAAATGTTCTCTGTGGTTTTACAGTGATGATAAAATGTTCTGCCTGAAACCCTGCAATATGTTTAGTAGTTTTTGTGCTGATGGCATGTTTTGTGTACAATAGTAGTGAGACCGCAGAATGTCAGTCTTTGTCATCTTTCCTGTTTGTTCTGCTGTTTTCAATTCATTCTCTAATACAAACTTCCTGATGTTCTTGTTCAGGCCTTTGCATACATCACATTCTGTCTCACTGTTGGTCTCCTTATTGCTTTTAACTGGTTACAAGAAAATTGAGCACGCAATGTATGTCTATCACTTGTGTGAGCTCTGAGGCTGTCAGGGGATAATAGCTAAGGAATCAGGTCTTCTGGATATGACACTGTGTCAATGAGTGAGTGGTTCCCAGAATGATGCTAAGGAATATAATGCCTGCAGCTTCCACGAATTAAATGGTCCAAGAAGAACTCCAGACATATCTGTCATTACAGGTTAGTGGCTGGCCAGAGAGGTGGTAAACCAATCTTGAGTAGGTAAGGAAACCTCTCATTCATTCTCTCTTACAGCAAACGATGGCCGAGATGTTCATGGTCCTTCAGACGATCTACATCCCTGTTCTGCTACCTTGCATGCTTTCCCACCTTTTTCTCCTACTTCAGCTGTACTACTGCCCTGAACCCACAACTCCCTGGTAGACACTTCACTCTGGCTATTGAAACTGACAACTTACGTGTTCCTCACCCCAAACCAGCAATCAGTCCCAGTTGTAGCATATACAGAGTAGTGCTTAGTCCTGGGGCAGACAACAACAGTGCTGTAGAGCAACCAGTGAGGCTACCCACACTTCCACACTCAGTCTGACAGTAAATGGTACTCTCTGTGTACCACATCCCCTTTTCCTTTCATTGCTTCCATCCATTACCACCTCCCCACTATACCCATTATAACCCTTCGACACTCTGGATGGTGATAAGCCCTTCACCACAGAGCCAACAATGACCATTTTCAGGTCTACAAGTGTACATCTAGGTCCATCCCACAACTCCCTATTTGGCTTACCACAATTCCACCCCACAAACTAAATGGCAACACCAGATCAATATAGGATGTCCCTTATAAAACGCAACCAAATACTGTCAGGCATTTTCTTATAATGAAAGCCAACGAGATGCACTATTTCTCAAATTTATTTGATAAAATACTCTACATGTTTCAGACAGTGGAACTGTCCGAAACATGTAGAATACTTTATCAAATAAACTAGAGAAATAGTGCATCTCGTTGGCTTTCATTATAAAAAAATATCAGGATGTATGGTCCTCTGAATGCCAAATTTGTCAGGCATTTATTTTATTCATATTTCTTCACAGAGACCAGGAATGTGATAAACAATGTGACAAACATGTTCAAATGTATAATGACAAAAGGTGCTAAAATCATCCCCCAACTTCTTGAGGTCGAGCATTCACCCTTTTCACAGTGTTCCCATAACTTCTTGACGTGCTGGTTGGTTAATGTTCAATTTTATGAATAAGGTCCTTCAGGCTTCTTGGGTTATTGCTGAAGATTCTTTCTTGATGAAGTCCCTCCAAAAAGAAATCAGGTGGCATGAGGTCTGGGAATTGTGGTGGCCCAACACCATACCCAACAACGCAATCACTGAACAGATCCTGCAAGAAAACCTTTGTTGTTTTTCGCAGGATGGGTGGTCACTCCATCTAGCTGAAACCAGGAAACCCATACATTCTCTTCCTGCACAGCAATGAGTTGAGTAAGAAGATATTGATCATTTTCTACCTTAACTGTCTCCTCCAAAAACAATGATACTACAGTTTGTTGTCAAGACACTGCACACCAAACTGAATATTTGAAGAATGAACGGCACTTTTATGCATTCCATATTCTACTGTTTTGACTATTAATGTATCCACTCAAGTGGAAGCATGCTTTGTCTGTAAAAACTGTCCAACTCAAACTCCATCCTGCACAAAAGAATTAAGCATTGGAAATTCTGAATTCTTGCAGCTGTATCCCAGTCTTCAAGCTGACAGAAATTTAATGTCTTTAATTTTAGCTGTTTGCATCCTCTACAACTACTTGTCTTAGACCAATTTCTCTTGAATATCTTCTTTGAGACTTGCGTGGCAATTGGGATAGCGTTCCTTCAACACCGCATTCAGTATCATCAAACTGTCACAGGCCTAACATGTTTCCAGTCACAAACACTCCGTTTCCTTAGGTTTTTCCACTCGTCTGAATACCGTTGTCTAATTGAAACTTATTAGGCTGCACCTGGTACAATACTTCATGAACTGCAGCAAAAGAATTAGTTGTAAAAAAATGTTGGAGAATGAACACAAATTTTTCATGTGAAAAAACCATCCTGCCTGTTACAGAATTACTGCATAACTGGTAATAAATAAGAATGAAGCAAGGCAGTGAACTTAAGCCGAATGATTCAGCAAATGGTGGAAGGGTCCATTACAGCAAGAAGGCAGCTTTCTGCATGTTTAATTATTTATACATGTCTGCCCTTTGGGTTGCGTCTTATGCGGGACATTTTATATATCTCCTCATACACCACATGTCAAATTGGAACTCTTCTTGGACACTTCACCCTTCAAGATGAGGGAACCACTCACCAACAATACAGCACCATTTCACAGATGACACAAATTTTATGTACTAATTCCAGCAGTGGCATTCCCTAATTCCCTTTCTTTGTCTTGTTCATCTCACAGGGGTAACCATGCCGTACAATCTTCCGTTTTTGCTTAAGCTGTATTCCTGTAATAATGCGGAACATAAAAATGATACCTTACATATAATGTTTAAGTATTAGTTACTGCTAGTGATAGTGTCAAGATTATGAATTAATAATACAGTTGTGTATGGCAAATTGCTGTGCTTTCTCTGAGTTACATTTTTCATAAACAACTGGGATAACTTCAGCTGCAAGGCTATTTGTCATGTCTTTCAAGCAAGTGGGCAAATTCTTATTTTATATGTATGACCCCCACTGAAAGAACAAGAGTCAATAAATATGAAATATTGTTTCATAAAACACAAAAATTTCTTCTAGTGTATAGGGGCCACAGATAGCAAACATATATAAACAATTAATCCAAGAGACAGTGGTTCATTCATGTATAATTACAAGAAGGATTTTGCAAGTATATTTTTGGAAGTTACTGTCAACAAATACAGAAAGGGGCAGAAATACCACACACTCTTTTAAATCAAATAACTATAAAAATAAAAGGTGTAATTTATTAACACAACACACTCATAAGTCAATGGAGAATTAATTGCAATGATCAGCATTTGAAAAAGACCTTCCCCAGGGGACAACTACTGCCACTTCTGCATGCTGCGTTTCACCTGGCAGACAGGCCATTACACTTTGCAACCATCATTAGGAATGGTTTCAGTACGCTGGTGAATTCATTGGGACATCTCATGCCCTTTGGTCTTGTGGCAGGTCTACAGCACAAATCCACTACTGAAAAAATGAACAACTCATGCGTCTCTATAGCAAAAAATAAGATCCTGCAGAAACACAACTGCAGCACTTAAAATAAACCAACTGCAGCAATCCAGAGTGTTTTCCCACAACTGGCCTCCTTGCTCAACTGCAGCGGATTTTTTTTTGTGGGGCTACCTGAAGACCAAAGTGTACATGACATATCCTGCTAGCATCATGGACTGAAAATAGTGAATTCAGCAATACGTTGAAGCCATCTCTAATGGCTCACTAACACATGTAATATCCTTTGCCAGGTTGAATGCCAGAGTGCAGAGATGGCAACAGTAGTCACCTAAAAAGTGTCATTTTGAAAACTAATGCTTACCGTTAGTTACAAAGTTACAAATGTATCCATACATATGTTAATAAATCACAACTTTTCCTTCAGTAGTTACCTTATTTCAAAAACTTAATTTCTGCCCCACACTGTACGAGTTTACTTTACTAGATATTGGAGCATACAACAAGAACTCCAGAAATTTTTTAAGCTGACTTTTGTGGATATAGCTACAAGATAATACTTCCAACCTTCCACAAAGAAACTGAACTAAATGGCTGGTACAGGTCAACACACCCTTCCAAATATCTTTGGTGATGATGAAGCTTTCAAACTTACAAGCGAACTGCTATATCCAACCACAGAAGCAAAAAAGACTGTCTTTAAAAAACACAATGTAAAGCTACAATCTTCCTGAGGCACAGCAATGAAACGGGCATATATTTTGAATCAACACTAATAAATGGAGGATTTTCTGTGAGTTTTTGAATGCTAATATTGATTATACAGATATTATTACAAAAGAATATGTCATGTTACACAGTTTTGTGTTTGATAGTGACACACATATAGGTGCAGTAGAAGGTGGTGGTAAATTGTGATCACTCTGAAAGTTACTGTCAAAGCAGTTCAGTACACATACAGAACCAGCTGTTTTACATCAGTTTCATTCATATCTATAACCAAACTTCCCATGCTTACACTTTCTGTTTCAACAAACATTCAATGCATAGTGGTGCTGCAGTCAGTCATATAGAGAAAAGAACTGTGGGTCTGTGGCAGCACTTCCTGCATTACAGGACATGAAAATTCAAATTAGGTATATTGATTCAAAAATAAAACTTACCAGAATATTCTTTTCAGCAGAGATTATTCTTAAAGTTTGCAATAAATTTCTTACACAACACCTGCTAAGCATTTGTTTTGTTTAGTGCTGTAAGTGGACACAATCTGGAACTGTCAGTGGCAACTACATTTCATTAACATATAACTCTGTATTAAATTAATCACGAGGCAAGTGTTTGAACATTTTGAGAAAAGTCTGATTAAACAACTACCATGAAAAACATGTATCTTCCTGGTAAGAAGAATAAAGTCACAAATGGGAAACATATACATACTTCCAAAGCCTCCCAGCTCACTACTTCAAATTCTGATGCTTCCAGTTCAAGACACTAACTGCCCATAATGGCAACCCAGCTATAATGGCTACTTCAGTTCTTAGAAATATGCCCATACAAAGAAGTGCATCTTCAGGAAGTGCTGATAAAGTCACATACGGAAGAGGCCTAGAGCCCCACACTTGGCAGTTACAAAACGAAATGCTAGCATGGAAAGGATTAAGCAAAGACTGCATTTACATATCATTTATTACAATGAAATTTTGGTACAAGGAATCTTGTGGATAATGAAATTACATTTGTTATTGGAAAATTCTGTTACAATGTTACACATTAAACATTTCAAAATTGAACTTTAGTAAACACATACAACAAATTGTACGAAACAAACTTACCATGTTCACTTAAAGAAGAAGTGCAGTTATGTTGTCGTTGCTGCAATTCCTCAGTAAATAATTGGATAATGTCACTTTCTCCAAACAGATGGTCTCGAACATCTCTATTGGTGATTACAAAGTGCACAAGACTTGGCACAGTGCCGCCATCTATGCTGCCAACTTACCCTTACCTTAAATTCCATTATGCCAAACAATCACGGGAAGAATATGGTTTGTTTGTACATCAAAGGTCTATTTATCAGACTGTTCCTTGACTGCATAAGCAGAAATGACCTGTATGCAACCTTTTCCACTTCTTCACTGTTAGCAGTACAAATTATTTTTATCTGTGGAGGAATTTCTTTTGAATCAATGATCATCTTGATTTTTAGGATGATATACCTTCTTGCGATGCTGTCTTCATGTACTTCTTCTAGAATGTTATCTTCTCATGTAGACAAAATCACATGTGCTTCTTTGTCTCCTCCATTAAGACCCTCCCCTCCACACACACAAACAAAACTAAGACGCGAAACTATACCAGTAAAAATGAACAATAACAATATATAACATGTGGATTAAAACTTCTTTGAAAGATCTTGCTGCTGGATGCTACTGCTGCTTAAAATGTAATGATGCCAGTGACCTTGGATGTAATGGTGCCAAATTTACATAGGCCATTTCAAAAGTTCTGCATACTGCACTTGCGTGGCCAGAAGGATGAAGCAATCGTTATGATTTTCGCGACAGTTGTAAGCCAGATTTTGGTAAAGAACAATGTGTGCGTATTGGCAGGCTACGTGGTCCCTGTTCTGCAAAACGGAGCCTTGAAATGGAAAAAGAAACTAACTGTGATCTCACACAGTGACCAGCAAACATACATTAACGCATGGTCTCATGAATCAGGCACAGTATCAGAAATTTTGGAAAAGTACGTATGGCAACTGCTTCCCCACCCGCCACACAGTCCTGACATGAGCCCACCTGCCTTTGACTTGTTCCAAAATTGAAGAAACCACTCCGTGGGAAACACTTCAGAAGCATTTAGGAGGTGTCTAATGAGGTGACACGAGCAATCAGACGCATCAACAATGAAGGCGTCCTGACAGGAATACAAGACTTGCCCAAACGTTGCACTGCTGTGTTAAAGAACAATGAGGATTACATTGAAGGCCTGTAAATGTATTTTGTAAAATAAATTCACTTTTAAAGAGAAAACGTAGAGTGTGCAGAACTTTTGAAATGACCCACATATATTGCGTACAGATTCCTCCCATTTCACTACTCACCAAAAATACTGCATAATGACAGTATGTTTAGTGGGAGAATTGTGTGAGATGTATATGGAGAAAACATCATGTGAGAATGAGGACAGAATATGGCACCCTGCAATGTCAGACAGCACATTCCAGAATCATGTCTGAAAACCCCACATCACTGAGAAAAACAAAGTGGAGTCATCTTTGGGCAATCCCTCTGCCAGGTCTCAATGGTGAGCAAATGTGTATTGTTTGTAAGAAGAACTAAACCAGTCAAAGGTGGAGGTAGGTTCAGGCATCACAAGTCAGTCCTGAGCCCTATGGCAGCTCAACTACACACTGACAATGGCTGATTTGGGCTGCGCACCCAGTGAGCAGCTAGCCAAACCCAAGCTGAATATTAAACTTTCCTCAATTTCACATTTAGTTTGAGGTGGTCCTTACAGAAATGAAAAACAGGGGTTGCACTGTATTTGTAGACGTAAGTGATACTCTCTGGCACATCAGCACTTACCCGAATGTCCTTTGGGTGCTCTCCTTCTGCTATTCTCACCATCCATAGGAACTTGTTGATGTCATCACCAGAGTAACCAATCACACCGCCAAATATCACCAATACATAGTCCACATCCAAGGATACCATTATTTTATAAGCTTCACTCTCATTGGAAGACATGGCTTTGCCCACCTACAAGAACAAGAACAAGAACAAGAACAACAACAACAACAACAGCTAGACATGACATTCACCAATGGCAGTGACACTGTATGCACCACTAGTGCTTACCAAAGCAATGTGGCTATTGTTCCATGTGTTGTTATCCACCAGCGTCGTGCGGTTGGCCATGCCTGCAATCTGGTAACCATAGTCCCACCAGCTCATCACACGAGCCTCACTGTCTGTGTTCTGAGCCAGCCAGTAGTACGCTTCTCGGAAATCGTCGAGGATCTGCCGCGACCTGCCGCATGGCGGTAGAGAGTATTACATGGGAGAGGCATGTCGCATGCATGGCAAGAAAACAATAAATTCATCCAAACTGATGGCTGGTAAGCCCAACTGGAAAAGAATGCCTGACAGACATAAGAAGAAGAAAAGCACACAGAACCGGCACAAGACAGGATCGAATGAAGCATATGTTACTCTGTTTAGACCAAAAGCAGATAAGCACTGCCTTACACTTAATCACAGAAAGATTTGTATCTTCAATGAGTCCAGTATGTGTTCACTGCACATGGATGATTCATAGGTTATATGACAATGCTGTTTCAATTGCATATATTAAATCATTGGTGGCAAGGGTAAAATCATTTACATTTCATCAAAAGTGTATTCATCAGCACATCAAACGACAATTTGTAGTAACTTGAGACATTTTAGTTCCTGAATTGTGTGGCATAAGTTCCCCCACCAAGATGCAACATTTGATTTGTATTTCCATTACAACATTCCAAGCCGGACAGGCCTCAGCAGATGACCTGACATAGCACATCCCCGGGTGAGTAAACCCTAACATCACATCCTGGTCCTCCAAGCAGGGGGTTCGCCATACGGTTAGAAATCCCATCCCAAACAACACTATTATTTCATAAACCAGATAAAAACTCGGAATAGGCATAAGGAAATGGACATGACAACAGGCACATGGAACACAAAACAGGAGCCATGGAAGCACTACAGTGACAGTTGATGGAATGCAACATAAAAATAACAACCATGAAGGAAACAAGAGTGCACTTTGACAGAAATATGGGATAAAAGTCACATACATTTTTAGCAGTGGGTAGGCACGAACATCCAGAGAAGCTGGTGTTAAATTTGTGGTGGATAAGAGCATAAACAGTGGAAAATTGGCAAAAAGCAGCCCTGCTGTGGAGTTACAGGCATGCACAGCCTTCACACAATCATAGGGGAGAATGGATTATTATTTAATCCTTCAGCTTCACTGTGACTAAGAACATGGTGATCAGCTCTGCTTTCTTCCCACACAAAGATATTCACAAGAGGGCACTGGTTTCCCACATGTACTGCCTACATCAGACTCACACCTCTGACCATTATTTAGTCAAATCCACAGTCTGACATAGAATAATGAGATACCAAGAGGATGGGTACAGCAGACTTGCTAGAACACTGAGCATTTAACATCATATTTAAGAAAGAGGATGCTCCCTCAAAAGTATAGTATATGAGGGGTGAAAGATACCTGGAATCTAGAAAGGTGAAGGCTGCTGAAAATACACTGAGCATGAACCAACTATGTCCAGAAAAGGAACGGTTTGATGAGGAAAGCAAGAAAGCCATAAAAAATAGTAATGTGGTTTACATATTGTGGGTTAAACAACCAAACAGAATTAAAAAACAAAAATTGGAAATTTGAATAACCTGACACACTGAAAACAAAAGAAAAGGGAATACTGTACACGAGGGATAAGATTACCCTGCTGGAGAAGAAATTAAGTCCCATAATCCATACACAGCATATAAATAAACACAAAAACTAAAGGAAGTATACAAAACTCATACAAACTTACATGAAGAAAACAATGGTATGATTATAGGAGTTAAGGAGGGAATTCAGGACAGATGGTTGGAGTACTGTGAATCATTATTTAATCCTTCAACACAAAACAACAGTTGGAAACTCAAGATGACAAGGGGAATGAGACATGAGTGGATGAATGCTGCAATAAAGTTGAAATAAGAGCAGCAATTAACCCTTCAACGTGGAGGCATTTAAAACCCAGTTTATACTGATGTGGGAAGGTTTTTCTATAGGGTATTTAAATTTTGAGCTAAATTGTACAGGAGTCTATTCAAAATAATGTAGTTTTGTTAAAAGTGGTTGGATTTCGATGAAACTTGAAACCAAATATTTAGGAATATCTAAGCTTTTCGAATATCCAATAAAATCTCACCTTAAAAATTTAACTTGGTGTGAAATGCCTTGAAACATTCTTCAACACACAGGGCTGCTTCACATTTGGGGCACCAAAACACTGTCTCCTTCCTTCTATTGTTTTTGTAACACACTACACA
>Ga0123354_10008049_pt1 | contig 15992 bp, 10 predicted proteins | sample TergutLab28metaG_2_FD_97872 | JGI IMG/M metagenome (GOLD analysis project Ga0123354, IMG submission 97872) | Labiotermes labralis P4 segment gut microbial communities from Petit-Saut dam, French Guiana - Lab288 P4 | ecosystem: Host-associated > Arthropoda: Insects > Digestive system > Gut ...
CCCCAACCAGCCGTGCCGCTGTCACGATGATTAAATCAAGGATTTGATGAAGGAGACATGAGGCACGCATGAAAGAGACGTGCATACGAAGGTTTGGTAGGTAACTTGAAGACACCACTTGGAAGACTTAGCATAAACGGCAGGATAATATTAAAATAGGCCTCAAACACGGAACGGGGAGTGTGTACTGGATTAACCTGGCTCAGGATAGGGATCAGCTGCGGGCTTGTACGAACGTGATATTGAACATTCACGTGTAGTGGAGGAATGATTTGCGGAGGGATGGACAGACATACATGACGAAGCTAATAAGCCTATCTCTTTAAACATTTTGCTGTGAACGCGCCAAAAAATAATAACTGAGTGAATAACTTACTCCTTGATTGAGATCTCCAATGTACGAGCATGTACCGGTATTGGTAGGCAGCCTGTACCTGGTCTGTTGTAGTTAATGAACATCTGTTAAGCGCCTGTTAGGGGATGAGAGACTGCCTGGTAGTAACATAAGACAATGCTTCCTCTTGCCATAATTTTTTGTACTAGCCAGCTCCTCATATTTAACCGTCATGTTTCATAACGCAAAGGCAGGGTATGGATGAGCAAACATTTCACTGTTTTCTTCACTTTTAGGACCATTCCACATAATGCCTAGAAAATTCTTACTATGCCTAATGAAGTACAAGGAAAATAATCCATGTATGTATTCTGTAGTGTTAAATGTGCCAATAGCAGGCTTAATAACTTTGCAACGAGCAAAGGCTCTGGCGACAGGATATTTTTGTCCGCAGTAAACAGTATCAAGGACACTGAAATATACGTCTCAAAAAAAACACACAGTTTTACTGTTGTGCGTTTTTGTCATATTAATTTCAATCAAATAACATAGAGCAGGTCACCGTTATATTTCCCATTCGACCGGCCGCCACTTCCAGACCTCATTTAGCTTTGGTTCCGGTCTGTTAAATACGAATAGACGCTAAAAACTGGAATTTATCAGTAAATGTACACGGAAGTTTCACACAGTAAGGTAACACTCTGATGCGTTGAATTTTATTGTCATTCCGATATATTAATGGCATAGGTAGCATATGATATACACCAGCTCTCCACGTATTCATCATCCACATTTAAGCGTCTGTCCCATAGTGACACCAAGGCCTGTATCCCGGTGTAGAAAAAATAAGTGTTAAGTATCGATAGCCAGGAGGTGACAGCTTGCTTCACGTCGGCGTCTGTTGCAAATCGCTTGCCAGCCAGGTGCTTCTTAAGGGGACCAAAGAGATTAAAATCGCTGGGCAACATGCTGCGAATCGGACTTGGTTCATGCGCTACAACTGGGAGGTTATGGATCACCGTTCTTACAGCCTCATCATCGCGCCCAGCGATGTGAAACACGCGACATCTTTTGTTCGAAACATTTTTCGCTGCAATAAATAACACGAGAAGCCTACACACGCAGGTGTGTTTCCGTGTAGTGTCCGCTCTTTCTTCAGAAATATTGACACCTAACCTCATTGTCTCTGTCCAACAATAAATTTCGATACCTTAAAGTATACACAGTTTCCGAATCTTGTAAGTTATTACACACACACACACACACACACACATATATATATATATATATATATATATATATATATATATCACTTCAGGATGCTTAATGCCCCGTAACCGACCAAGGCCTGAACATCACATCCGCTTGACTGATTGTTATATTTCCACATGATCATCATATCCCACTCACTTGGGCGCATCTGTTTTTTAAAACTATATCTAATTGAGGAAACAGTTGTCAGTTAATATCATGTCACATAGTTTTGCTACTCATAATAAAGTCCTTGATATAAAGACAGTACGATTTAGGCAACTTTCCCTTATAAGGGTACATTGACCGTAAGCGTTACTATGCATGTCGATACGACCGACTAGGATGTCGGCTTTAGAAGCTAAGATTACACCATAACCTCTTTTAGGGCATACTTGTACTTACATTGCGTCCAGTTTCTTTCCCTTTCGTCTGCGTCCACCGCGTGGTCTGTGCGTCGTGAATAACGTGAAATAACTCCTTAGCTCAGCAGACGGCATAGAATATTATAATTCATCTCTGCAAATAGGCACACTGAGTTTTTTACTACCACCCACGCCAGCAACATTTAACCCTTATAATCAGCAATCTTTCTGACCTCGTAACACTACTGTTATCAATTTTCGTTTCTAATAGCTCACTTAAAGTATCATTAAACCATTTCCGCATGTCGTATATTTGTTCACGTGTAACGCTTTGTCCCTCGCCATTCGGTATTGTGTTTAAGATACAAACAAAAACAAAATGGAATCGGGCAAACACCCTGCTCAATGTCGGCACTGTCGAACACGTGTTGCCACGGTGATTATGCGCATGCACGATGTCAAAGTGACAGTGGCCTTGACCACATATCGTAATGCGCATGCTCACGGGTCTTATAATCTGGGACTAGAATATGGACCACCTGGCTAATGGCGTGGGAGTGGGGTTGTGTAGATATTTTTTACGGAAGATGAATATTTCACGAAGTGTATGTTTTCATTAATTGGCCTTAAAATATATATGGCTGTCTATACACATCCAGAAAGTTTCACAAGGATGTTTGTTGATACCCTTCCAGTACACAGCTACAATAGTTGAACCAAACCGAACTTTATGCAGCAGGGTCTTTCGTAATAAACTAGTAGTTACGGAGACAGTAAAGAAACTCTTGGCATTTTGTGTAACCCAAAGATTCATTGCTGTGTTCGGAAAAGCCCATCACTTGTCTCTGCTGAGCCATATGAGTCCAACCCACATCGTTGCCACCCTGTTTCTTTAAGGTGCAGTGTAGTGATATCCTGCCATCTATGCCTAGGTTATCCAAATGGTTCTTTCCTTCAGGTTTATCCACCATATCCCTCTTACCTGTATGTGCCACATACCCCTGCCCATCTCATCCTTCTTGATTTGATCACCTGAATGATTTCTGCTAAGCACTACAAATTATGAAGCTCCTCATTATGCAGTTTTCTTCACTCTCCAGTTACTTCCTCATAGGTCCAAATGTCTTCCTCAGTACCTTATTCTTGAACACCCTCAGCATATGTTCCTGCCGCAATGTGACATTTACAATCACATAACACAGTAGGCAAAATTATAGTTCTGTGTAAAGCATTTTAATCTTTAGATTTTTTTATAGCAAACTGGAAGACAAAAGATTCTGGACCAAATGCCGCAGGCATTTCCTGAGTCTATTCTGCTCTGAAGTTTTTTATACATGTAGTTTTCATTTGCATCATTCCCCAGTATATGAACTTTGCCAAGTTTTCAGAGGATTTAGTAGCAGTATTTATGTTGTTATTCTGTTGTGTATTCTGTTACACAACATAAGCATATACCGAGGTTTCTCAGCATTTACTTCTAGAACCTCCTTAATACCAATTAATAAAGATCTGTGTGCTTCAGTATGGTGTATGTGTGTTTTCTACCTAGTACATACACACCTTCCAATCCCATACATTATTAAAATCCATTCAGAAGTTCCAGAAACCCACATTCTGATAGATAAACACAGAGTCTCCAGTATTCGAACAAAAGTCAGGTGGACTGAGCCCTTCTTGGACATTTGTTTTCATGGCAGCCTAATTGTACTGCCCAAAGTTCAAGAGCAAGACAGCTGACCATCTACTTCTACTTTTGAACAAATTCCTGTACCTCTACTCCAGGTGTAAATTTAAACACACTCCAAAAATGCACCTCTGATATTGCTGCAAATAAGGGTGATCTGGATGTAAAGAGACAGAAATACTCACTGTTCATTAGTTTTGGTATCCAAAATGTATCTGGGCTGTACAAGTAAAGAGAGATCCCTCAAAAATATTCACAAGTATGACTATCCATACAAGTGGCAACTGCCTTGCACATAAGTGTACAAATGCAGCCATTTCATGACTTGATATATGCATATTAAAAATGTTAGAACATGGCTTTTTTGTGCTAGGGTGTTGTTGTCATGGTCAGCTAAACCTCCAACTTGATCAGTTGAAACATGTGATTATTTGTTAGTAATTTGTCTCCAATAGAAGGCTCAATGTTCTCACTGTTCCTTTATCAGACATTGTCTCATGTTTGTTGACTTCACTGGTGCCCTGTATGACCTGCAACAGAACCATACATTTACTGTTATTCTGAAGTGTGTATGATCTTGCATTGTCATTGTTTATTGGAAGCACTTTATAAAAAAAGAGAAGAGGTTATCTGTGTGCTTGTAGACATGTTTACAAAACATTCAGCTTATAGAGCAAGAGAATTATGGATTTTATAATTATTCTCTCAAGACACAGTGATAACTATGTCACTGAAGACTACAAAAAATATTAGTCCCCATATTGAAGAAAGTTAGTGAAAGTATGATCCTATCCTGTGGTGTACATAAGTTAGAGAGATTACTCAGATTCAACCAGATCATTCATGAATGGAGATTAATAAAAGTGTAAGATTTGAAGGTTTCATAGGCACTGAGTGTAGTGAAAAGAAAGTGGATGACTTTCCACCCTGACTTCAAAAGTTTGAGTAATATCCTACAAAACTGATTTGCAAGCTTAGTTTCTACTCATTACCAAACTTTATACCACATCTGTCATGGAAACTATAACAATGTTCCAGTTCAAACCCCTTTTCAATCAATTTCATAGTATATGTTAAATCACAAATTCTGATTTGATGAAATTTATGTTATTACCTGTGTTTGTTTAACTACTTTACACATACTGTATAGCCGTGTACCCCTTTATGTAAACAGTGGTATCTATATATGCAATATACATTAGCTTAAAAACACTGCATGCTACCCATACAGTGAATCCATTTTTGTGTTTTGCATAGTTCTCAGAAAGATTAACCAATATTTCTTTAAACACCGTCAACCATTTGAGTTCTGTGAAGGAGACAGTGTGTTTTCCATGAAGCAGGAACTTAATTTTGAAGTATGTAGATGAAACTCAGGCATCACAGCATTATAATAAATATGTTGTCTGTACATGCATCTGGGCTATACTTGTGTTATGTACTAGTTGAGTATTGGTAACTTTCAAACATATGACAAATGAACTCCTTTCATGAGATCAAGAAATGCCCCTCTTAACAGGAACAGATTTAAGTCCAGTTTACAGAAATCATACGTGGATGGACTAAAATAAATATAAAAAGTAGCAATAAATTGTTCAATTTAATCATCGACACTCACATGTTTTGTTGAGAATAAGAACTTACTACAATGGAGGTATTTTTTATGATATGTGATTAATTTATTGACTGGTTTAATGATTGGCTGGCTGTTTCAGGGTTTAATGACAAAGTGCATATATCATAAAGCAGCGAATTGTGCAAAAAATTGTGTTTTCTGTCAGCAAAATTGCAGTGTGCATCACAAAAAGAAAACACTACAGAGTGGAAGTCAGTCACTGATTGTAGGGAAACTGAATGAGATGGGATATTTAAAACATTCAGATCTGTAGGATAATACAATACTGTATATATATTTTGTATGTTTTTGAGTAGTTTTAACAGCTTTGCTGTCAAGTTTGACTGTAGATAAAGGTTTCACAATTGTCTGTTGGTGTAATATTTCACTAACAAAAAATTTGGGGGATTTTTTCTTAGAAATCGATCAACTGAATGTAATAAATGTAACAATAAGCCCAGTTTGAATGACTGTTTATCATCCATTTACCACCTTCTAGTGAGAAGAAGGTGAAGTTAACTGAACAAAAGGGTTAAAGTATTCAATGATAATAAACTTTGTAGGAAATTCAATACATATGCAATAAAATTAACATTTTAAATTTAATTATATTCCTCTTACAAGTCATACACCTTAATTTCATGATATTTTTAGTTTGTTTTTGTGACATCACAATAACTTATTTGCAGAAATATCTAAATCACTGGTCACTGTTTTAGAAAACATTATCCCTGTGAGCTGATATGCATGTGTCAGCTCTACTGTATTTTGGAGGGGGTTTTGAATAAAACTATAAATGATTCCTTCATCTGACATGGTTCCAGCATTCAAGGGTATCATACAGTTGGAAAATGGATACGAATGTTACTTTTCTAATGGATGAAATCACCATAGCACTTTGTATTGCTTGACATTAAGCCTTCACATACCAAATATTAAAATGACAGTTTGTTTCTGTTATTATTTTATAAGAAAAAGGAAGCCAGTGCAGGCTAGGCACTACAAGATGTGCAGCCCCACGCAAATCAAAATTAAAAAAGAAACTGTAAACACAACAAGATCAGACTTTTTGTGTGATTTGCCCTTCAGACAAAATGAGCCACTTATATTGGTTGATGACTAGTATACTGGAATTTTGAAAAACAAAATAAAAAATTTAGAAAGTATTACATGGAACTAAAAGAAACCAAGCAGATTATACCTTGTGATTTAAATTAGGTAAGTGAGTCATGAACATGTAGTTATATTGATATGAATATAAAAGCAGTATATTTATGACAAGATTTTTATACCTCCCCCTGGGGGTATGCGGTGGCGCAGTTGGTTGAGGCACTGTGCTACAAGCTGGAAGTCCACAGGTTCGATTCCCGATAGTGTCATTGGAATTTTTCATTGACATAATCCTTCTGGTTGCACTATAGCCCTGGGGTCGTCTCAGCCTCCAACAGAAATGAGTACCAGGAATATTTCCTGGGGTGTAAAGGCGGCTGGTGCATAGGGATGACAACCTTACCACCTTCATGTGCCAATTGTCTTCAAATCTGGGAGTCTCAACCTCCTGGAATCCTCAGGATCTGTCCAGGGCTGCACGGGGATTGCTTTTTACCCGCCTCTCCCCTGCCCAATGGAGTTTTCCAAAAACCATCATGATAAAAGTTTATAAAAGATAAACATCTTCTTCTTCCTCAGCTCTACAACTCTGTGTGAGTTTTGGCTTGCTCAATTATTCCTCTCCATGGTTTCCTTTCCTGTGCCTTCTGTTTCCAATTATTTACTCCCATCTTCCTCAATTCGTCTCTCACATCATCATCCCGTCTTAATCTTGGCCTTCCTTTCGGTCTTCTTGCATGTGGTTTCCATTTATAAATGCTTTTAACTACTAAAAGATAAACATACATATTGTGAATGTTCTATAAGTACCAGTAGGGCTTAAAAAATTGAATAACAATAGTATGTGGTAATGTTCTGTATCCAGTATTCATTGCATAATGCCCACACATAATAGTTCTTTCCTTGTCAGTACTGTACAGTAGAATTCCCATTCAATGTTTTCAGAGCACATATAAAGTTCATGTGCAATCTAAATTCAGTTAACTTCACTTGAAAGGGCTTTTGTCAGTCAGGCATCCACATCCCCTTTGCCAAACATAATTTTGAATGAAGATTTCTCTACTTACTGTAGATGTCTTTTATCTGATTATGTAAGTATCAGTAAAATATAATAATTTACAGTTTCAGCAGATCACACAGCCAACTGTCATCGAGCAAGCTGCCTACATACTAATTGCAGCTGGAGCTTTCATGTTCATAGTGAGTTTCCTAGGCTACTGTGGAGCATTACGTGAGTCGAGGTGCTTACTCACTTGTGTAAGTATTACTGCAAGCATTACTGTCTTACATATTACTGAACAGCTGCAAACTAAATATGCCCATCCTTCACCTTCATACAAACTGACATACATAGCTGGGAGACTGAAGCAGTGTAGTGGAACTGCTGCTGGATGGTTGGTTTCATTGGATTCGTGGGTCAATGAACCACAGCTCGCTGGCATGAAAACAGTCAACCAAACATGTCTTGACAACAGGCTTACTGCTATACTTTGTCATTATTCGTATCAATCAGAAACCCGCATGCAAGATCATTATACATGTTATGATGTACATGAGGACGTGTAAAGGACACTGGTGGACTGCCAAGTCATCAGTTATGCATAAATAATTGAAGGTAATGCCAAAGACTTTACTCACCCCAAAGGTTCTTTACTGTGATTACAAAAGCCATCCACTGTCCCTGTTCTGGATCAAATGAATTTAAGTCCACAAAACTCCCACCCTTCTGGCTTTATGATCAAAAAAACTATGTAAGCAATTTTCATTTCTCGTGTATATGCCACACTTCCTATCTCATCCTCCTTTATTTCATCATCCTAATAATATTTTATGGCCCTGGGGCCCACCCAGCCTCCTGTACAATGGGTACCGGGTCTTAACCAGGGGTAAAGTGCGGCTGGGGCGTGCTGCTGACCACTCACCCCCTTCTAGTGCCGCGGTCATGGAAGAGTAGAGCTATACCTCTACCCACCCCCTGGGCCACACCTGGCCTGTAACAGGAACACTCTACCTCTACCTTTTAATAATATTCTTTGAAGAATATAAATCACAGTTCCCCATTATGCACTTTTCTCCAGGTTCCTTGTACTTTTTAGGTTAGAATACTCTCCCAATGCCCTGTTCTCAAGACACCCTTAAATCTGTATTCTTCCCTTAATATGAGAAAACAAGAAAAACAACACTTAGTTCTCATTTATGCATGATAAAGTTCTGTGTACCCCCTGTGTAAAATAAACTGAAACAAATTCTAGCACTCCTTGTGTCTTCACTGTGTATACAAGTGAGTGCAGTAAATATGTAAATAAAATCGATTCATTAGGACATAAATTATGACAGTTAATACATTCAAATGTACTGAGAAGGTTGGTGCATAACATCTTTCAAATCTTAGCTTAGTTGCCAGCTCTGCTAATGGAGATTTTCTCATCCTCCTGTAATGGTGCCTTATAAGAGGCCACAGCCACCTTCTCCAAAACCTTAACCATTGCATTGTTCATCACCACCTCATTTGACATATAAAAACTCTGCAGTTAAACTGTCATTACATAACTCAAGAGTTAATTAGGTATTAAGCAGTCTGTAAACTAGTCTTCTTGGGTCTTGATCCCAAGTGTGATGTTAGCAGTTGACTTTTCCATCCAGACAGTCATGAGGTCAACCCAACTTCCTATCCAAGCACTGTAGAAGGTACCTTCCTAGGGCCACACAACTAAAGCATATACAATATCATTTATCTCACCTACTTTTGGACTGTAATAGCAGCAAAGTATTGCAATACTGGCATACCATTTCAACAGCCATGGGTAACACACACATCAAAGAGGGTGCAAAGTAAACAGCATATCTCACAGTTCCCAATAAGGTCTGCAACAAAAAAAAGAGTAAGTCAAATTCCTCTGCATGTTAGACAACACTTCTTGTGCTTCACCATTTTTTGAAAAAGGGGAGAGGAAAATTAAATTATTTTGGGTAAATGGATTAATTACATGCATAACAAAAACATCACAAACATAAATACATTACTTTTTAGCATACATTGTGGTACTGCAGATCTTTTTTTATCCATCTGAACACCAAATAAAAAAATACAAATTGGCAAGTGTGTATTTGATGGATTTCAAACAATATGTCAGTACAAGGTTTAAAATATATGCTGTCCCTGACAGTCACGCCATGTCCCAATACTTCATTACAAAACTGTAAGTGACAAACAGAATCTTATTTTTCATAACTGTGTCTCAGAAAGTCTCAATCTGACAACACACACTGTAGTTATTCTCTCTCTTTTTACAGTATGGAGTGTTTCTTCTTGTACTTCTTCTCATGGAAATCACTGCTGGAAGCCTAGCTGCAGCCTACAAAAATGAGGTATTGCATCTGGTTGTTCCTACATACATGATTTCAGGTGGTACAGTGCTGTTGGTTACTGTTGAATAATGACACCTGATTATAAAAACCAAAGCAAATAAACTGTTATTGCAAACACAGACAGGGAGAATGAATCAAATTATCCTAGATACCGTAAGTAATGGTGAACAGGAATGTAAAATGAATCTTCCCACAGTGAGCAATGCAAAAATCTGGAAAAATGGTAACCAGAGAAAGTGAAGTGAACCTGCCTGCCAAGGCAAAACCACTAACATTGTACTCAGGGAGATGTCAATACAAATGAATATATTAATATTAATTATACATCAAACTTGCATGTGAATTTGATACAAAATATATATGCCTTTGTACTTATAGACTGTTGAGAATGGCAATTTATCGCTGAAATACGTAGGAAGTTTGAAGTTTATGTACAATATATAATCCTACTGTGTGTATATGTTCATGTATATTAATGACTGCAAACACACTGCATGAAATGAATAATATTAAATCACTAAAACTGTGTTTGCATTCATATTTACTTTTTATCTACAACTTCAACTTCCAAATTTCCCTCTTAGTGTTCGTATGCTCACTCAGCACATTTAAACCATTCTGATACAAACCCTGAATGAACCTTAATTTGTTAAAGCCATTTATACAAGGTTTCTGACTTTAACTTGGTCACTTGAACTCTGGGGGCTGTAACTGTCACATTAGGCATTCCATACACTCTGTCATTCACAAAGTTGTCACTTTCTAATGAGGTCAAAAGACATGACAGGCTTATTAACAGCAAATGGGAAAGCATCTGTGACATTTCACAGTATTATAATACTGTACTTAGAATTTATAACTAATTGCTCAACTCACAGTATGTGGGCTCCACCAACGTGAAGCACAAACTGAAAACTCACCCATTCCTTGACTTAGAAAGTGTGCTTAGAGGTGTCATTTTCCCACGAAACTGACTGACAAGTATGTAACCTTTGAAGTAGTATAGCAGAGTGTAGAGCCGTGTATGTGAAATGATACTCCTCTGCTTCAGGGCAGTTTATTATTATTATTACTATTATTATTAAACTGTGATATAATTTTGCAAAATTAGAAATCCTGACTGGATTATGAGACTATGCAGTTGGGTAGGTGGGTACTGCCATTTCATAGAAACCTACAGCCTCTTTCTTCAGGATACAATGACACAGTAGTAAATCCAAAACTTTGGTATCTCCTTACCAAACTGCATGGTTTCATAATGCAGAAGACCGTAACATGATTCCTTTTCAGTGTGCAAACTGCACATTTGACATTTAGCTCGAAATAACATAGTGATTTTGACATATTTTTGTTGTCTTCGTTCTTGTGTTTCAGGCTGAGAAAGAGACACGAGGTTTCTTGAAATCCTCCATTAACAAATATTATGCTGCCCAGGAGAAGGATGCTGTGACTCTTATGTGGGACTACATTATGGCTACAGTATGTACGATACATCACAGTTATTGTATCACTGACATATAAAGAAATGAAAGGCTCGGTGTAAAAGGCAGGAATCCTTGAAAGCATCTTTTCAAGTTACAGTTAATGTTTTCAGATATATATGATTTACAGCCTAACTATAACCCAATATTAAGTAACAATTTAAAATTTCTACATAAGTCAGTATAGTGATTTGCTATGGGCTGGACAGTATGGGGCTTGAATCCTGCTAGGAGCAAGAGCTTTTTCTTTTCTCCAAGACTGTCCAGACTGGCTCTGTGGCCAGCCCAGCCTCCCATTCATTCAGTGGGTACCAGGGTTCTTTCCCAGGAGAAGGTAAAGTAGCCAGGGCATGAAGTTGACCACTTACCACCATCTGGGGCCAGCGTTAAGAATTAGTAGAACTATACCTCTACTCCCCTTATATGCCTTCAAGGTGTGGTCTGGGTCACACTTACCTTCAGAGTTCTAAAGGATCCTGTTGACTGTACATACATTTGGCACCGCTGTGTTTCTGTATATTTTCATACTATTAGTAGTCCAAACAGAACACCTGTTTCTGTTTACTGGTGAAAAGTTGACATCACCTGGGCACCTACTCAATAGGGTCCATCAGAAAGAGTTGCCTAGTACAATCGACCCAACCCAGATACCCTGTCCTTCCACCTTTCCCCAGTCTGATACATGTAAAAACACATCCCGTTTCCAAAATTATGTATTCTGTTATGAGTGCTTGATGATGGGCAAAGACCAGACACCTGGTACTACTATGTATAATTATACCATCTAAGTTCATTCAAAAGATACATATCATATACAATATGGAGAGACAAGAAGGTGCTTGTGGAATATCAAACAAAAAGTGTGGAATACAGTATAGCACATATGACACAGGAAGGGCTAAATGTGCTAACCCCAATATTCTACAATGAAATGACATATTTTGACCTTTTTACGGACATTTTATCTATACTGACACTTTTTCTTCCCCAGATGAAGTGTTGTGGTGTGGATAGCTATGAGGACTTCAGAGAGTCAAAGAAATGGATTGAGGGAGGCAAAATAGTCCCTGAGGCATGCTGTGTCTTAGAAGGCGACATAGCCAAGTTTCAGCCCAAATTTACAAACTGTCCATATAAACCATTAGATACCAACTCCTACTGGAAGAAGGTACTGTAGTTAACTGTATAGTAACATCAGCAGACACATTAACTGCCAGACAGAACACTAGCCCTAAAAACAGCAGTAACTGAGACCAATGTGTGCATGACTGACATCAGTAACTGTTCCACAGCTACAATGTATGTTTCAAAATCACACCTGAGTAACTGAATTTGTGCAGTGCATTTCTGTGCAAGCATTGGCCTGTGTGATTTTGTTCGCAGGGAAGTTGTTTCTTATTTCTGATTAACCTTACTGTAAGAGTTCAACTTTTCAATTATTGTTTGAATAATTCAGATGGTGCCATGATAATTTTGTAAGCAGCACCATCATTCAGGCACAATTTTGAATTTCACTTATTTAGTACCAATACCGCAACTTGACTACTGTGACAGCATTCATTTGGACAGTTCAGAGTGTGTGTAATTATTTAACACATCTAAAGCCTCACAGATTTAGTTGTGAAAACCCTTTAACTTATATTACTGGACCTTTGAAGTTTGCAGTGCATGTATATAATATTTTCAAATTCAGTTCCCACCTCATGGAAACATGTGACTCAATACAATTGGTTAATCTTGTTTAGGGATATAATGAATGCTTATCCTGAATATCACATGAAATATGTACACTAACATGTGGACAAAATGCACAGCTTTCTAATGTTAAAGCATATGGTGGTACACACTGCCTTAAGGTGTTAAAAACATACACATTATAATAAAATTTAGGCTTCACATATAACTGTCTATGACAGTATATCACTTTTCCATATTTCTGTCAGTTATCTTAAATGAGTCGGCCTTGCACAAATTTCAACTGATTATTTTATACATACTGTCACAGAAATGTTCCAGTTGTACTCATTTGTCATACCTGTGTACCAGATGTTTAGTGATCATATGACCAGTGGCATCACACTGTTCATTTTTCATTATGGGGCCTGTGAGGATGGAATGTGACACATCTTCAGTACTGCCTCTGCTGTTGTTGTACTGTCTTTGTGATGGGGAGAGATGGCAATGATTATAACACTATAATATTTACAAAATGTTTACTTTATAGATTATTTTGCTACATTTACATACAGACATTAAACTGTTACAGAATAAGCAATCTGTTCAACAACTCATATATTCACACAACATAAACTGTACTAAAATAATGTGGGAAACTATACCAGGTTATATCTTAAGACTAATCTAATATACTGCTTATCACTCAGTATTTCATCACAAACATATTGGTGATATTATTAAAATATGTATGTTACATAGAAGAAAATGAATACTGTAGAAGTAATGTTCTTGACACTTCCCCTATTATTATATGAAATGTATATAAAATATGTGTGCAATATGCATATGCTGACTGTTGATGTTACACACACATATGATACTGAGGGACATATTACAATTTTTGGTATTCTCTTTTCCACAACATAAGCGAAGTTGAAATGTGAAACTGTTGTTCTTATGTCAGCAGAAGTGATGACCCTTGCTGTCACATACACAACTAAGCTACATTCCACAGCTCTCTTTCTCAGTTTACCACCCTGCATTGCTGCATAAGTTATCAACATCAGATGGTAATCACATCAACAGAGCACTCAAACACAAACAGACTTTAAATGTGCTTGGTATTTTTGCAGGGGTGCTACGATGTGTTTGTAGAACTGATCACGGAGAACATCAACATTGCCATCGGGATAGGTATTGGGTTAGGGCTGGTCCAACTGCTGGGCATTATTTTAGCATTCTGCCTGTGCAAGTCCATAAATGGATACATCAAATGAAGTGTCTTCCAGTGCAAGGCTGTGCAACTGTAAAGAAAAGGAAAAACGATCTTGTGTTACAGAACATTCTGTGATTGAAGGTGTTTCTGCAGACAGGTATTTGTATGACTCTTTTTAAAGTTGAGTGGTAATTAAGATAAATGCTATACTTCTGTTCAAATTAAGCTGCTGCATTTATCAGTGTGATGTCACATTTAAGCACTTCCTCTTCACAAGAAATACAGTTCATTTTTTAATGTGCACAGAAACTAGAAGACAGAATACATAACAGATATTAAGTACATGAACTCTTGAAGAGTGGCACATAAAAACATGAACAGGTTTGAGATTCTTTAAATTTGGTGTGTTAATTTTGCTTGCAAGCAAGCAGCATGGACATAATTTAACCCAGAATGTGCAAAAGACACAAGGGATATATCGAAAAGTAAACAGTATGTATTAACATGATATTAGGAGCAGTTCTTAGCAAGTGATGAGTTCAAAGTGTTTTCAAGCCACATGTGCAGTGTATCTCTGTGCCTGAACACTGATGCTTATATTTTTGTACCATAAATTAGGCAGCTCTATGAAGACAACATAGACATGAATCATTCCTCATTTACTGTACATGAATAAGCAAAGAGCAACATCCCAACAAATGAATGCTTGTATCATGTTCCTGTTTCTCTAACTATTATATTCAGTGTTACAAGTGTTATTCAACTTAAAAATAATGGCAGGGTTAACCACCTTCTACATTTTTAAGAACTTATGTTACTAATATTGTGCATATTCTTACATTCATTGTATCAACCAACAAATGCACTCAATAAGATAAAATAAGGTACAAATCATAAAATACAATTCATGACATGTATCAAACTCCTACATGTTTCGGCACTGGAATGTCATCTCAGGAAGTCTGCAAGAACAAAGAAATACAAGTCCAACGTGCCAATCTAGTAGATTCCCTGAGGATGACACTCCGTTGCCGAAACATGTAGGAGTTTGACAGTTGTCATGAATTGTATTTTGTGGTTTGTATTTTATTGAGTACATTCATTGGTTGATAAAGTGAATGCACCTTTATACATATTGTGAATCGTTAAGAAATGTCTGGATCTTATTTGTTACAAAGTATAGTAGGAAAATTTAAAGTTATCTGCAATATACATGTTGTGTTAAACTATATCACTTTTATGTTATGAAAAACCGAATCTGAGAATGGACTAAATATGAAGAGAATTAAGATTAGTCATATTTGTATATACTTATTTCATCTATATTGAGGAATAAGCCAGTACATTTAGAAATGTGAAATGTAGATAATAGGAGTACATAGAAATTCAGTGTAAATTGTTTGTGTTCCCTGTGTTATGTCCACTATGCATTCAACCAGCTATGCCTGTAATCAAAACTGTGATCTGATCCTGTTTTAGGTGATGCTGCCAAAGTTAAATTCTATCAAAAAAATAAAATTTGTAAGGTAGGATGGTGTGGTATGATTCTTCTCCTTCCACTGTATATCTGGTTACATTCTAGGGTTAGAAGCAGCAGAGTCCTCCATTAGCTGGATGATTATAACACATAAGATGTGTCATATTTTGTATGTAAAATCAGTCCCGCTACAGGCCTAGAGAGGCCCAGAGGGTTCTGAGGAAGTTAAGTTTCCCAGATTTCGTGACAATGGTGGTAGGTTGTCAGTCTTACGCACCGGCCGCCTTTAGCCCCAGGAAATACTCCTGGTACTCATTTCTGTTAGAGGCTGAGTCGACCCCAGGGCCATAGTGTGATCGGAAGGATTTTATGTCAATGAAAAATCCACTGACACCAGCTGGGATCAAACCAGC
>Ga0123354_10008050_pt1 | contig 15989 bp, 11 predicted proteins | sample TergutLab28metaG_2_FD_97872 | JGI IMG/M metagenome (GOLD analysis project Ga0123354, IMG submission 97872) | Labiotermes labralis P4 segment gut microbial communities from Petit-Saut dam, French Guiana - Lab288 P4 | ecosystem: Host-associated > Arthropoda: Insects > Digestive system > Gut ...
CTGCTTCACCTTGTCGATGATCGCCGAAGTCCCCAAGCTCTGATAGGGAATCTGCTCGGACAAACCGCCAGCCCCATCCTTCCAGGTGCCCATGGCGCCGTATTTGGGGGTAAATCCGCGCTCCAGCAGCCAGGAACCATAACGGACGCCCAGGCCGGTCTTGCTGTTCTGGGTCTCCACCACCAGCGCCATGGGGCATTCGCCCACAGTGGCCAGCATGGCCTCGTCCACCGCATTGAGCACCGGCTTGTTGATCAGGCCGATGTCGATGCCCTCTTCCTTGAGCAGTTCGACCACGTGCAGGCAGCGATAGAGCATCTCGCCGTAGGAGACGATGTAGCCGTCCCTGCCCTGGCGGACGATCTCGTCGCTGTCCCGTTTGAAGACATAGCCGTCGCCAAAGCGCTTGTTGCCCTGCTCGTCTAGGATGAACGGGGTGCCGGAGCGGGTGGAAAAAACGAAACGCAGCCCCGGATCATCGAAGATGGCGGTGAGGATAGCCCGCAGCTGCAGGGCATCGGCCGGAAAATAGAGCCGGGTTCGGTCGTGCTCGGCCAGGCCGTTGTCGGCAAAGAAGTTATTGATGCCGAAATGGCAGGTGTTGTCGGCCATGTCATCGACCCCGGAATGGGAGAAATGGGCCAGGACATTGGCCTGGTTGAGCCGGGCCATGGTGATCTCGGAGATGACCATCTCCTGGAAGGCGGCAAAAGTGCCGAAAATGCCCTGCCGCCCCGACGCCGAACCGAACCCGGCGGCTACCGAGAAATTGTTGCGCTCCATGATGCCGCCATGGACATAGACCTCGGGGCAATTCTTGCGGATATGGTGCAGGCCGCATGAGCCTTCGAGGTCAGAATCGACCACCAGCACCTTGCCCACGGGATTGTCCATGCCGGCGAGGATGTCGCTGACGATTGCACCGAACTCGTCGCGGTTCTTGGCTTGCTCGGGAGTACTGCCGCGATACTCTACCTTGGCGGCCTTTCGTGGCGATTCCTTAAGCATGGCCGCCGCTGCCCCGCGTCCTTTGGCAGCGAGATAGTCGATGGCCATGGGCGCTGGAATGACATCGTGTCCCTTGGGCAGCCCCTCGATCCCGGCCACGCCGGGCGCCATCTTCCGCTTGATCACCACCGCCGCGGGGCCCTGGAGCGCGAGCGCGCGGCGGATGCAGGCAAACAGCGCGTCGAGGTCCTCGCCGGCGCAGACCTGGACATCCAGGCCATGGCCGGACAGGGTACGGGCCAGATCGTAGCCCTGCATGTAGACACTGGGATGGCCGGCGATGGTAACGTCGTTATCGTCAAGCAACAGCTTGACGTTGAGCTGCCTCGCCACGGCGTAGCGGGCGGCCTCGGCATCGTCACCCTCCTGCTGGGAACCGTCGCTGCCGAAGAGAAACACCGCCTGATCTGGATGGGCCTCGGCCACCCCGTTGACATAACTCCACAGATGCCCCAGGCGGCCCGAGCTGAAAAAGACGCCGTCTGCCTCGTTGCGCTCGGGATGGCCGTAGAAACCCTTGCCGAATTCCCGGTAATGGAGCAGGGACTCGGGGGTCTTGTGGCCATTGAGTACCGCCATCATGTATTGGATGGCCACTCGGTGGCCGGCCTCGTCAAAGTAGACCGGATAACAGGCATCACTGCCCTTCATGAACCCGTCCGCGATCAGGAGTTCGGGGACAATGTCGTAGGCGCCGCCGGTGTGCCCACCCAGGCCCTTGGTGTTGGCCAGTGCGGTGAAGAAAATAATGGCGTCGCGCACCAGGTCGATATTGGCCCGCAAGGCGGCGCGTTGCTCCCCGGTCAACGTTTCCTGAGCCACGGAGAGACGAAGGGAGCTGTAGGTCGAGAGATCAATGGGAAAGGTCATAACAGGTTCCTGAAAGGAAAAAGTTCCGGAAGCAGGTCAGGCGGATGGAACCGGGCCAGCTTGTTTCATGATGAAAAAGTACAGCACAGCCGCCATGGCCTCATGATCCAGATGCTTGCCGGCTTGATCACCTCCATCCTTTTGGGGCCATCTATTGCCATGATGAGCACGGTAAGCCGGTCTCCATTCGACGGATCCGCCAATTGCGCAACCAAATCCTCAATGAATCCAGAGCAGGGTGCACTGAATCTGCCATGCAGGGATTGAGGGATTGCCTATACCAGACATCTACATGCAAGTCCTTAACCGGGCAGTACTGAGCACAGATAACAGAAATGCCAGAATACGCAAGGATGATCTTACCATCTATCTGATGCTGGAAAACGGCAACCGAACCTCATAGTTTTCTTGCCATTCCTCAGCCAAAATCCGCAGCTCCGGGCAGGTACACTGGTCACAGCAGGTTGTGCTTCCGCTTCATTTCCTCATACACCAACGAAGAAAAACCGCGGATAACGTCGCCGCTGGCATGCATCCACTGTTTGTAGTTGGCTGGCTGGCTCGACCGCTCGACAATGCCGACCACCGCATAGGGAATCCTGCGTCCCTCCTTGTCCCGCGCCACCAAGATCCCCATGTCGCCGCACAAAAGCGCCGTGGAGCCGGTCTTGTTGTAGATTTCTGTGTTATGGGGAAGATCGGCGCCATAGACCAGGCGGTCAGGGCCAGGCAGGGCCATCGTCCGCATCAGTTCCTTGGAGCTTGGCAACTGATGGCGCCACAGCGCCCTGAGAAATTGTATATATCCGCTGGGTTGCACGCTGTTGAGATAGGTGCGCCCGTCGGCCGGGATATATTCCCTGATCCTGATCTGGCCGACCAGGTGGCCGTACTCCTTTTTCAACAGGGATTCACACTGGGCAGGGCCGCCAAGCTGGCGGATGAACCAGTTGGTCGCCGGATTGCTGCTGTGCTGAATCATGGCCTCCATCATCTGGCGATGCTGCGGAGTATATGATGCCTTGCCCTTGTCGACCTGGTGGAAAAAGGCCAAGGCGACAAAGGGCTTGATCATGCTGGCTGCCTGGAAGGACCGGTTGAGGTTGATGCTGACCAGATAGTTATCGGTGGTGAGGTCGTAGGCTGCCCACCCGGTGCGCACCTGGGGCTGGATTTTGGCCTTGCGGAGCTCTTCCTGAAGCAGGGAGGTGATCTTGGTGTTGAACCCGCCACCGGACTCCTGGCTGGCTTGCGGCTGCTCCTTGTTGTGCTGGGCCCAAGCGACCGCTTTTTTTCGGGGTTCAGCCAGAGAGGCGTCAGCCGCGATCATCACGGCCGGTCGGTCGATGGCGGCAATGAGCACCGGCGCCCCGCTCGTCCGGGGGAGTTGGGAGGCTATGTTCTGGGCGCTTTTCTGCGCCTCCTTCTTCCTTTCCCAGCCCCGGTAGACAATCGCGCCTTGCCGGTCATCGATTTTTTCGATGACCAGTTTGCCGCCGGCCCGGGATCCCAGGGCATTTTTCAGCCGGGTATATTCTCCCTGAAGAGCATCGGGGCGGGCAGTTTGACCCACCTGGACATGATAGAGTTCAGCAAAATCGGTGCTGGAGACCACCTGCGCCGGGTGGAACCCTGCCCGCCGCAAGCGCGCACTCTGCTGCTTGGCCTGCTTCTGCGCCTGTTTCATCGAGGTGTTGATATTCCATACCAGGCCGTACTCCTGTTCCCGTCCAACGATTTTGAGTTGGCTGTCCGGTTTCAATCCCATCAGGGAGGCGATTTTCTGCCGGTAGTCAAGAACCCGCTGTGGTTCCATGTCCCAGGTGTAGGCAAGGGCATACCGGGAATGCGTCGTGCCGACGGCTTCAGCCACGGACGCGGCCAGCAGCGCCAAGACCAGCACCCAGAGGCATGCTGTCGGCAATTTCACCCTTCCTTGCTGCACCATAGTCCCTTTACTCACTTTTTTTCCCGTTTCCCTCAGAAAGACCCGAGACGAGTCGCCAGGATGTTGTCGATTCGGCTGTGGTCCATGTCGACCACCTCAAACCGAAAGCCGTGCCCCTCGAGCTGATATCGGTTTCCCGGCCCAGTACCCACAGGATGAATTTCATCAACGATCAAGGCGCAGGGTGGTTGCGCCTGGGGGAGATGTTCCAGCCATTGGATGGTAGTGACGTATTCGGGAACATCCAGGGGTTGTCTCGGAGGCGGAGGTGGCGTTCGATCACCAGCGGTTCGCAGGAGGCCGGGGCCGCCATCAGCAGACCGACGGGGCGGAGCATTTCCGTCACCTCGTTGCGCAGAGCGAACAAGAACATCGAGAGGATATCCATTGCGCCGGCAATTTTTGTGGAGTTAAACAGAAAAGTCGCCTATGTCGGGGCAAGCCCCGGAGACAGATGCAGCCTGTCGCCCTTCCCATCATATCTGCAAACCGTTGAAAAATCGAATATCGGAACTCCCTATGAAAACGATCTGGAAATTCGAACTCTCTCCCAACCGGACTCAGTCCGTTCCCATACCCTTTGGCGCCCAGTTGCTCACCGTGCGGACCAAGGGAGACGACGCGCCCTTGCTGTGGGCCCTGGTGGACCCGGACATGCCCACCGAGGAACGGCGCCTGGGCATCTACACCACCAACGCCGCCGTCCCTGACGACCCCGGCAGGTATATCGGCACCTTCATGATTTACGAGGGAAGCCTCGAATTTCATCTGTTCGAGATGGCCTCGCCCCTTCCGGAGGCCGAGGCGCCCTAACGAACCCGCACTTGCCGGCGCCTTCAGGAAAAAACCACGGTCTGATTTTGATAGACCAGGATCTGGCGTTGCACATGGTGCCAGATCGAGCGGGACAGAATCACCTTTTCCAGGTCCCTGCCCTTGCGGATCAGATCTTCCACCGAATCGGCATGGCTGACCCGGATGATGTCCTGGGCGATGATCGGGCCGGCATCCAGCTCTTCGGTCGCGTAGTGGCTGGTGGCGCCGATAACCTTCACCCCGCGTTCAAAGGCGGAATGATAGGGCTTGGCTCCGGGAAATGCGGGCAGAAAGGAGTGATGGATGTTGATGATCCTGTTCTTGTAGTGCCCGATGAAGGCTGCCGACAGAATTTGCATGTAGCGGGCCAGAACGATGAACTCGACCTGGCGCTCCGCCAGCAGGCGCAACTGGACCTGCTCCTGTTCCTGCTTGTTGCCGCCGTTGATCTCGAACCAGTGGAAATCGATGCCGAACTGCCGGGCCACCGGTTCGAGTTCGGGATGGTTGCTGATGATCAACGGGATCTCCACTTCGAGTTCCAAAGATCTCCACCGGGAAAGAATGTCGTAGAGACAATGGGGCTGCTTGGAGACAAACAACGCCATGCGGGGCACTTCGTGGGAAAAGTGCAACTGCCATTGCATGTCGAATTTTTTGGCGATCAGGGTGTCGAAATACTCGCCGATCTTGTTGTCGGGGATGATGAAGTTATCCAGCTCCCACTCGACCCGCATAAAAAAAATCTGGCGCTTGATGTCGACATGCTGGTCGAGATTGGTGATATTGCCGTTATTTTTATAGATAAATTCGCTGACGGTGGCCACGATTCCCTTGCTGTCGGGGCAATGGATCAACAGGATGGCCGAGGCCGGTTGGCGGGATGAGCTGATGGAGATCATGACTCTCAAATCGTGTGGATAGTGGAAACAGGAGATGCAACCCTTCTGGCCGGGATTGCGCCGTATACGGCAAAGCGGTCGCTCGGGCGACACGTTTTCGCTGCGAAAGATATATTTTTACCGTGGAATCCGCAAGCTGCAGAAGCAACTTTTCTTGCTCGAAAGCAACCAATAGCGGTCGGGCCGCCGGGCGGGCGGTCAATTTTCCTCGATCAGCCGGCGGAACCAGGCCAATTGGTGGTTGCGGATCGCTTCCAAATCGAGGTGATAGATGTCCGGCGGAAAGAGAAAGGCCACCACGCCGGTGTCGAAGATCCTCTTCACTTCGTATTCGTCGTGAGCCACATCCCGCTGGTAAATGTAGTTGAGATAGGAGCGGTTGGTGTGGAGGATGAATTCGATCCGCATGCCGCCGGTTCGGGCAAAGAACTTGAGCATCGCGGTCTTTCTCGAACTGCCGGTGGCGTTGCTCCGGTATTCCCCGCCGGTCAGGGTGTCGGAGATGTCCTCTAAGGTCATGAACGATTGGGCCTCGGTAGCGCTCCGGGTTAGATGGCGCACGAACCGTTTGACATCGTTGACCGAATCGAGCACCGCCATCAGGCCGAGTTCGTCATCGACCGCTGTCGCCGGATTGTTCTCGTTTTTGCGCAGAAGCTTGAGCACCTTGGCCGCCGGCTCCTTTTTCCGAATGGTGACGTAGATGGGAATATCGGCGCCGTTGTCGCGGAAACGGCGCCGCTTGATCAGGGTCATTTTTTCCCCTGCTCCGGGCGCCACCCGACTGGCTTCCTCTTCAGACAGCACCTTGACCGTGCTGCAACTAAAATCACCAGAATGATGCCAACTGTGCAGATAGCGGATGTCAAGCTCGCCGATCCGGTAATCGGGGCTCCAGACAAAGGCGTTAAGAAAATTGAGAAAGTCGAGGAATTTTTCGGTGATTTTGGTTTCCCGCTCCCTCAGGTCGATGGAGCCGGCCAATTCCATCAGCGCCAGTTTGCGTTTGGCCTCAAACCGCGCTTTCTTGTGATAGCGGTCATCAAACAGGGCCAGCAGCAGCTCCACCGGATCCCAGGTGGTGGCTATCTCGTTGGTGGTTTCGATATGGGCGCTGAACGGCACCAACACCTTGGCCCGGAGCGAGTTGATGACGTCGTCGGCGGTGCGGGCATATTCATGGAGTTGTCGTATGACCTCCCGCTGTCCGCCCTCGATGGCGAACATGTTGCCGATCAGCAGGTAGGCCCGCTCCGCCGCCTTGATCCGTAGCCGTCGGTCGTGGATCAAGGTCAGGATTTCGTCGAAATTGCGTACGCCCAGAAGGTCGAAAACCTGGTTGCGCACCAGGCGGTATTTGGTCTTGGGCAACTGATTCTCCCGGATGTTCCGCACCCATTGCTTGGTTTCCCGGGAAAAAGGATGGAGCAGGGGGGGAGCATCGCCGACCGCAAAGGGACCATCCTGCAACATGGCGGCAAAAACGGAACGGTGATCAAGGAGGCTCATGGGTAGATGAAAAGCGAGGGGAACGGCACTGCCGCTCCCCGCATGATGTGACGGAGGCCGCCCTCGGATGAGGGCGGGGACATGGGATTTTCTCGCCCGCCTATGGTCAGGCGATCTGTCCGAACATGGCCTGTTTGGCTCCGCAGATCGGACATTTTTCCGGAGCCGCACCCAGCTCGATATAGCCGCACACCGGACAGAGATAGAACTCGCTGACATCAAGATCCACCCCTTTTTTCACGGCCTCCAAGGCCTTGGTGTAAATCTTGGCATGGATCTCTTCCGCCTCGACGGCAAATTTGAACATGGTCTTGGCCTTGTGACCATCAGCCACGGCCAGATCGACCATCGGCGGATACATTTTGGTGAACTCATAAGTTTCGCCATCAATGGCCGCCTGTAAATTTTCCGCGGTGGAAGCGATCATGTCCAAGGCTTTGAGATGCCCTTCGGCATGGATGAGCTCGGCCTCGGCAGTGGTTCTGAAGAGTTTGGCGATATTGACAAACCCATCTTTTTCCGCCTTTTTGGCAAATGCGCGATATTTTTGATTCGCTTGGCTTTCCCCGGCAAACGCTTCTTTCAGATTGTCTTTGGTGGTGGCCATTACATTCCTCCGTGTTGATTGAGTTGGTGTTTCTTTTCTTCGATCAAATCAGGGCAAAAATACCCCAAGCAGCCGGAAGTGGCAAGTGCAAACAAGAATTAAAATCACTTGGTATTTTTTATCAAAAACCTTCAATCCTTTCGGCTGCCAAAAACCAGCTTGCCGCCCAAATGTCCGGCTATTCCAATAGCGCCAACCAGAAGCAAACAGGCCCCCAGATAGATCCACCGCCCGGTCGAAGCCGTGGTGACGATATCTGGCTGGACAACCCGCCAGATAATCAAGCCCAGCAGCAGAACCAAGGTGGTAATCGAGGCGCTGATCTTGATTTTGAAAACAGGGGTGAACGCTCCCCGATACCGTTGCCGCCACATCACGTAGCCGGTGCATATCACCAGGGGCATGGAAATCAAAACAAAGACCAAACTGTACAGCGCGGCTGTTTCGAAAAGAGGCCAACCGAACCAGGCGGTGATCAGCAGGAAAACCAGCGCCATCGGTACAATCCCGTTGGGGGTATGGACCATGATCGGATGGAGATGGTGCCGGGTTGTCAAGGCTACGGCCAGGGCGTAAAACCTGGCGGATAGGGATGGCGGGACAGCCGGTTGCGGTCCCGGTGCGGCTTCCGTTGCCGCAGTTGTCTCGGTCGCAGTTTGTTCCTCGACCACCTCGACAAACATGCTCTTGTCGGCCGAACACACCGGACATTCCTCCGGCGGTTCATCCCCGACATGAACATAGCCGCACACCGTACACTCCCACTTCTTCATAATGGAACCTCTTGGGATAGTTTCTTGGGTGAATCACACCCGTTTTACCTTTGAAATCGTTGTATTTTTTCCAAAGAGTTTATCAACGATTCACCACATCGATCTCCTGTTTCAGATCTCGTTGGAACAGGTCTACCACCGCATCCTGGCACCGTTTGCCGTGGTAGAGGATTTGATGCATCTGCTCCAGGATGGGCATCTCCACCCCGAGAGCGGACGCCAATGCATAACACGATTTCGTTGTCTTAACGCCCTCTGCCACCATTTTCATTTCACTGAGGGCCTGTTTCAAACTGAGCCCTGAACCCAGTTTCAACCCCACGGTCCGGTTCCGGCTGAGGTTGCCGGTGCAGGTCAACACCAGATCGCCCAGGCCACCCAAACCGGCAAAAGTTTGCGGCTCCCCCCCCATGGCGGCCCCCATTCGGGTTATTTCCGCCAAGCCTCGGGTGATGAGCGCGGCCCGGGTGTTCAGGCCGTAGTTGAGCCCGTCGCTGATCCCGGCGGCGATGGCGATCACGTTTTTCATGGCGGCGCTGATCTCCAGACCGATGACGTCACCTGAGGTGTAGACCCGGAAATACTCAGTGGAAAACAATCGCTGCACGGTTTCCGCCGCTTTGGGATCGGCAAAGGCCACGGTCACCGCCGTGGGTTGCCGTTCGGCGACTTCGGCGGCAAAACTAGGGCCACTCAAGACCCCGAATTGCAGTTGTTTACCCGTATTGTTGGCGTGCATGATCTGGGTCATCGTCATGCAGGACTCGATCTCGATCCCTTTGATCGCGGAAACAACCAGGGCGCCATTCTCCATATGGGGCAGGGCAGCGCTATACACTGCCCGGAATCCATGCGAAGGCACCACCATCACCACGCAGTCGGCCTGGTTGACAGCCTCTCCCAGGGAATCGGCGACCTGCAATTCCGCCGGAAAAGGATGGCCGGGCTGATACCGTTTGTTTTCACGTTCCGCCGCCAATTGGGCCACATGGGTCGGGTCGTGATCCCAGAGAACGACCGGCACCTGCTTACGGGCAAGCAGCAGCGCCAGGGCGGTTCCCCAGCTTCCCGCTCCGATCATCGCGATTTTATTCATCGTCATACTCCTCGAGCAAACAGTCGTCTTCACCATCGACCCCCTCTTCCCGAGCAAGCATCGACAGATCGACCACCAGTTCGTCTTCTTCCAGGTTGATCAAACGAACGCCCTGGGTGTTGCGGCCAATGATCCGGACTGTGTCCATCGGCATGCGGATGATCTTGCCGGAATTGGCGATCAGCATCACCTGATCCTCTTCGTCCACGGCGAGAACGCCAACCACCATGCCGTTGCGTTCGCTGGTTTTAATGGTGAACACGCCCTTGCCGCCCCGGCTCTGAAGCGGATATTCGGCCACCGCTGTCCGTTTGCCGTAACCGTTTTCCGTAACCGTGAGGATGGAATCGCCGTTTTGCAGCACTGCAACACCCACCACCTCGTCGCCTTCGCCCAGGGTGATTCCCTTAACTCCGGCAGCAAGCCGTCCCATGGTCCGGATGTCGCTTTCATGGAAATGGATCGACAACCCTTTCCTGGTCACCAGGACGATCTCGTCATTACCGGAGGTGATAGCCGCCGAGAGGATTTCGTCGTCATCGCGGATGGTCAGCCCGAATTTGCCCTTGCGCAAGGGGCGTTTATACTCGGAAATGAAGGTTTTTTTCACCCGGCCCAACTTGGTGACCGTAAGCACCGATACCTTGCCGTCCATGTTGGCTAGATCGGCCACCGGCAAGATGGCCGCCACCTTTTCCCCTTCGCCCAGTTCCAGAAGGTTGATGATCGCCTTGCCTCGCGCGGTCCGGCCGGCGAGCGGCAACTCGTAGACCTTGCGCCAGAACACTCGGCCCTTGTTGGTGAAAAACAAGAAGGTATCGAGCGAGGAAGCAGTGTAGAGACTGGTGACAAAGTCATCATCCAGGGTGACCATGCCCTTGACCCCCTTGCCGCCGCGCCTCTGGGCGCGGTACAGGTTGATCGGGTTGCGTTTGATGTAGCCCGAATGGGAAACGGTCACCACCATTTCCTCGGGCGCTATCAAATCCTCGGGCAGGATCTCGTCAGGCGCGTCGATGATTTCGGTGCGGCGGCCGTCGCCATACTCTTCGCGGATTTTGGTGCATTCCTCCCGGATGATCTGCATCACCAGGTTGTCGTCGCCCAACACCTGTTTGAGCCAGGCTACTTTTTCGATGATTTCGGTGTAATCGGAGATGATTTTGTCGCGCTCCAAGCCGGTGAGGCGTTGCAGGCGCATATCGAGGATGGTCTGGGCTTGGATCTCGGAAAGCTCGAAGCGCTGGATCAACCCTTCTTTGGCCACGACGGGATTAGCCGAGCCCTTGATCAGTTCGACTATTTCGTCGAGGTGGGTGATGGCGATCTTCAACCCCAGGAGAACATGGGCCCTCTCCTCGGCTTTGCGCAGCTCAAAGGCGGTCCGCCGGTACACCACGGTTTTGCGGTGGGCGAGAAAGTACTGAAGGATCTGTTTGAGGTTGAGAATTTCCGGCTTGTTGTTGACGATGCACAGTAAAATGATGCCAAAGCTTTTCTGCAGAGGCGTCATTTTATACAGTTGGTTGATGACCACCTCCGGAATTTCGTTGGCGCGGAGATCGAGCACCACCCGCACGCCGTGGCGGTCTGATTCGTCGCGGATGTCAGCGATTGAGGTGATTCGTTTTTCCTTGATCAGCAGGGCTATTTTTTCCACCAGGGCCGCCTTGTTCTGCTGAAAGGGGATCTCGGTAATGACGATCGATTCGTTGTGGGCGCCGCGTTGCTCGACATGGGTCTTGGAGCGGATGATGATCACCCCGCGCCCTGTTTCGTATGCCTCGCGGATGCCGGCTCGGCCGCAAATGAAGCCGCCGGTGGGAAAATCAGGGCCGGTGATGGTTTCCATCAGTTGGTGGACCGTGATATCGGGGTTGTCCACCAGTCCGATCAGGCCGTCGATCACCTCGGTCAAGTTGTGCGGCGGGATCTTGGTGGCCATGCCCACCGCTATGCCTTCTGAACCGTTGACCAGGATATTGGGCAACCTGGATGGCAGAACCGAGGGCTCTTGCAGGGAGTTGTCGTAGTTGGACACGAAATCGACGGTTTCCTTGTCGAGATCGGTCACCAGCTCCTGATCGAGCCGGGTCATCCGCGCCTCGGTATAGCGCATGGCCGCGGCCGAATCGCCGTCCATGGAACCGAAGTTGCCCTGCCCGTCCACCAGGGGATAGCGCATGGAAAAATTCTGGGCCATACGCACCAGGGTGTCATAGGCGGCTGTGTCGCCGTGAGGATGGTACTTACCGATGACGTCACCGACGATGCGGGCCGATTTGATGTACGGCCGGTTGTAAACGTTGCCTAGCTCGCGCATGGCAAAGAGGGTGCGACGATGGACCGGTTTCAGACCGTCGCGGACATCAGGCAGGGCCCGACCGATGATGACCGACATGGCATAGTCCAGGTATGATTTCCGCAACTCCCTGGAGATGGCTATGACCGGTTGCTGGTCACTTTCTATCGAATGTTCCGTCATTGTTACTTCCTGAGCAATGCTTTCAGAGGGGATGAGACAACGAACGACTATCAGATGTCGAGATCGGCGACTTCAAGGGCGTGGTTTTGGATGAAATCGCGCCGGGGTTCAACTTTGTCGCCCATGAGGGTTGTGAACAGGTCGTCTGTCTGTTCCAGGTCATCGATCTTCACCTGGACCAGAGTCCGGTTGGTGGGATTCATGGTTGTATCCCACAACTGTTCCGGATTCATCTCTCCCAGTCCTTTGTACCGTTGCAAGTGGCTTCCCTTGAAGGTCTCATCGCGCACCAACTCGATCAACCGCCGCCAGTTGTCCGCAGTCAGGGTGGATTCCTGGCCGGCCGACCCGCTCTTGAACACAGTGAAACCGCCTTGTAGATACGGCTTGATGGTCTTGTACAGATCCAGGGCATACCTGTATTCGTTGATCAGGGGAATATTGGGGCCAAGGGTGGTGGTCATGTGCCCCTGTCCCTGCACCATGACTTCACACTCCAGGCAAGATGGTCGCCAGGCGCAGGACCTGAGGGCGCCCGCCTTGATGCCGCGTTCCGCCAAGCGGGCGACCAGTTGCTCGACATACTCTCGGTCGCCGAACTGTCGGGCCGAGTGCACATCGTGTTCCAGCAGCAGAAAAACCAGCTGCTCGGGGATGTTCAGCCGTTCCAGATGGATTAGAACCCGGTCAAAAGTGGAGAGCTTGCGCAACAACTGCACCATGTCGCCTTCAGCGATGGTCAACCCATGATCCGCATGGATCCGCATCAATTGGCTCGCCTGCGCATAGAGGTGGGTGTTCAGAGCCTCGTCATTGAGAAAATATTGCTCTTTTTTCCCTTTGCCCAGGCGATAGAGCGGCGGCTGGCCGATGTAGACATGGCCCTTTTCGATCAGCGGCAACATCTGCCGATAAAAAAAGGTGAGCAACAGGGTGCGGATATGGGCGCCGTCGACGTCGGCGTCGGTCATGATGATGATCTTGTGATAGCGCAGTCTTTCGATATCGAATTCCTCGATGCCGATCCCGGTTCCCAAGGAAGCAACCAACTGTTTGATTTCTTCGGAACTAAGAATCTTGTCGAAACGAGCCTTCTCCACGTTCATGATCTTACCGCGCAGAGGCAGGATGGCCTGAATCGCCCGGTCGCGGCCTTGTTTGGCCGAGCCGCCTGCTGAATCGCCCTCGACAATGAACAATTCACGCTCGGCTGGGTTCTTGCTTTGGCATTCAGCCAGTTTGCCGGCCATCATCACTGACAAACTGCCCTTCTTGCGCGACAGATCGCGCGCCTTGCGGGCCGCTTCCCGGGCCCGGGCCGCCTCCACCGCCTTGTTGAGGATGCTCCGGGCCACGGTTGGGTTTTGCTCGAGGTAGGCTCCCAATTTTTCGTTGCAGATCGTTTCGACGATCGATTTAACCTCTGTATTACCCAGTTTAATCTTGGTCTGCGCTTCGAACTGGGGATTAGGGACCCGCACCGAGATAACGCAGGTCAAGCCCTCACGGACATCGTCACCGCCCATCTTTTCCTTGAGATGCTTAGGCACTATATCGTCGCTGGCATAGCGATTAATGCATTTGGTCAGGGCCGACTTGAAGCCGGCGACATGGGTCCCACCTTCTCTTGTGTTGATATTGTTGACAAAAGAGAAAAGGCGCTCGGAATAACCATCAAAATACTGGAAACAGATTTCAACCTGTACATTGTATCGTTCACCGGAGATGAGAATGGGGGCGGGATGGATGCATGTCCGGTTGCGGTTGAGGTATTCGACATAGGAGATCAGGCCGCCGTCAAAAAAATATTCGTTCTCTGCCCCGTCCCGCTCATCCTTGAGGGTGATGCGGATATTCTTATTGAGAAAGGCAAGTTCCCTTATTCGGTTTTTTACGATTTCATATTGAAAATCGGTTGTTTCGGTAAATATCTCCGGGTCGGGCTTAAAAAAGATGGTGGTGCCGGTTTCACTGCTTTCACCGACAGTCTCCAGATCACCGACCCGGGCGCCACGTGCATAGTCTTGTCGATAGATTTTGCCGTTGCGTTTCACTTCGGCCACAGTCCGCACACTCAGGGCATTGACCACCGAAACGCCGACACCGTGCAAGCCGCCGGAAACCTTATAGCTGGAATGGTCGAACTTGCCGCCGGCATGCAAGGTGGTCATGACCAGTTCCAAGGCGGACATCTGCTCAGTGGGATGCATGTCCACCGGTATACCGCGTCCGTTATCGGTTACTGTCACCGAGTTGTCTTCATGGATGACGATGCTGATCGTTGTGCAAAAACCTGCCAAGGCCTCGTCAATTGAGTTGTCGACTACTTCATAGATAAGGTGGTGCAGTCCCTCCGAGGCGGTATTGCCAATATACATGGAGGGTCTCTTGCGGACCGCTTCCAGTCCGTCCAGAACCTTTATCTGTTCGGCGTCATAAGAAGAATTTTCTATTTGTTCCTTCACTTTATTCCTTCTTGCTGGGATAAGAGGGTTAAAAATCAGATCTTCATGGGCATTATCACGCTGAGGAAACCAATATCCTCTTCAGAGGTGATCATACATGGGCTTTCATGATTGTTAATAGTGGCTGTGATGGTCTTTCCTTCCATCACCTGGAGGCTTTCTATAAAATATCGGCAATTAAAACCCAAAGACAGAGGATTTCCCTCATAGTCGATTTCAAACTCATCCTTAGCTGATCCGAAATCGGCATTTTGCGAGGTAAGTATCATTTTATTTTCTTGAATATCAATTTTTATGGCATGGAAGAGATCTTCAGTAAATAAATTGATTCGTCTCAATCCTTCAAGAAAACGAAGTCTGTTGATACGAATGAAATTATCTTTCGACAACATATTCAACAATCCCTGGAAGTCAGGAAAATCTCCTTCCAGTAGGCGGATAATGAGCAATGAATCGTCGCTTTTCAACACAGCCTGCTTTTCTTCAACTCCTAAGAGGAACGAGGTTCTGTTCTCGCAATATTTCCGTATTTCCTGAATGCCTCTGCGTGGAATAAGGGTAACCGGATTAAGGTGCAGGTTTTCAAAACTGTTCTCAATTTCCTTGGTCATGATGGTCAGGCGATGGCCGTCTGAGGTGATCATTTTCATATACAACTGGTCGCCATTCTTCACCTTCTGCAACAGACCAGCTGTCAAGGTAAACATATTCTCTTTGTCTTGCGCGATGGAAAAAACTGTTTTATCGACGAGATCAGCCAAAATTTCGCTTTCGATGCTGACCATGTTCTCCTCGCTGTAGGCCGGAAACTGCGGAAACTCATCGGCGACCAGTCCGGCCAGCCGATAGAGACTCGAACCGGCGCTAATTTCAACCCAATGGTTGTCTATCTCTTTAAATGAGATCGTTTCCGATCCGGATTCTCGGGCAATTTCGAAAAGTTTTTTTGCTGGTAGGGTCAATATTCCTGTTTCAAGGACTTCGGCCGGTATGGTTTGCTTGAGACCTATTTCCAAATCAGTGCCGGTCAGAACAACATGATCGTTCCCGATATCGAGCAGAACGTTGGTTAAGATGGCCAACATTCCTTTTTTACTGGTTATATTTTGTTGAGCGCTGATGGCCTTTAGAAGATCCTCTCTATTCACATTGAACTTGAACGCCATAATATTATTCCTTTTTAATATATAAATTTTTTATTGGTGTTAAGGGCGTGAATATGTTGATTAAGGAATTAACACCTTTATTTTCTTGTAATTTTTTTGTTGGTAACAGCGTGGATTGGTGGTTTGTCCATTGTTCGGAACAGGAGACAAAAGAGCCTTAAATTTTTTTCAACAAGTGCTTGCACAGGTTTTAAACATTTATTCGTCCGCAAGAAAGGCTAACCCCCCCGCCTTTCAGGCGGGTAGCATTCTGCTGGCGGCTGACTTATACTGGCGGCATGGAATATCGCCAAGGCAGCCGCGCCAAGCATAAGATCGAATGCCATTTTGCTTGGGCGGCCAAA
>Ga0123354_10008051_pt1 | contig 15988 bp, 7 predicted proteins | sample TergutLab28metaG_2_FD_97872 | JGI IMG/M metagenome (GOLD analysis project Ga0123354, IMG submission 97872) | Labiotermes labralis P4 segment gut microbial communities from Petit-Saut dam, French Guiana - Lab288 P4 | ecosystem: Host-associated > Arthropoda: Insects > Digestive system > Gut ...
AAACCAAAAGGACGAAGGAACATAGGACGACTGAGGAAGAGATGGAGGGACCAACTTCATCTTGAGGATCAAGGAACAGGAAACACACCTAACCCTTCAGGAACATGATGATGATGATGATGAGAGTTTAGGTATCATGGTAGTGAATAGAAGAATATGGGCTGCTGGATTATGACATTTTTTGATTTGGTAGAGGGACAACACTGTTTTGAAGAAAACTACTGACTCCAACTTCAGAATACCGATGGTGCAGAGGATTCTACTTCCACAAACGTACTGGCAGAAAAAAGAGAAAGCAGACAGGTTCCTCCAAAATGTTGACACATATCTAACAACTACAAAGGTGTCACATCCCAGAGGAATATAATCTTGAAACATAAAAATTGTGACTTAATGTATTTACCAAGACCAAATACCAATTAAAAGCAACAAGGACACAAATTAATGTGCTTATTTATTCATAAAGTTTGAACAAGTTTTTCAAGTGCTTGCACATTTGACTTGTGTTGTGTGTCTTGTTTACCCAAACAATCATATAAATGCAAACAGCCTGGCAGCTAGTCATGTAGGTGAACACAAACCGGTAAAGGAAGGCAGGAGACAGAAGCAAAGACTGCACTAGAAAACATGTCACGACACAGCAATATTACTTGACAGATGATGATAACTACAGAGGCCACGGTTGGGAAGCTACACAAGCCATCTGCTGCTAGTAATAACAGAAAGCATTCGGCGTGACCAAACAGTGCCGCACAGTATGTCACCTGCTCCACTGAATGCAGTACAGCTGCAGATGAACTACTAACCAATTGCCACACTGGCAGTGACGTCCCATTAGCTCTATAATTACATTCTTATAGATACCAGCTTACTGAATGATATAATTTAAAATTATGCCTCTAGAAATACTCACACAAAGTCACCTGTAAATCTGCCCGCTGTACAAAAAATAAAAGAGAGAGAGAGAGAGAGAAGGACAAAAAAGGTAAAGATTCCTTACACAGTTTGCAGCATCCGTCCAACTACCTGTCATGCTCTGTATCCTGGAAACTAATAATGGTAGGAAAAAAACCAGCAGTAAAACTTGCTTTGCATATCAGGCACAAATATGGGTTTGGAGGTATGACTCCACTGATTACTAACCTCAGCCCCAGATAAGAGTGGGCAGCTTCACATCCTGGTGGCTTTACCTTCTAGGAAAGAGTCCCCTGTACCCTTTGAATAGAAGGCAGGGTAGGTCTCAAATCTGGTCTCGACACTTTGCAGAAATCTATTTCAACTGCCATGACTCAAATGATGATTTCTCAACCACAAGGCCTGTAGTTTAGTCACTATAGCGACTAGGCTACCCCAGCTCTGGCGAAAAAGTGTAAATAAAGAGGTCTTTTAGGAAGGAACACAGAAAATTTGTTACTATTGATATTAAACTTGCAGGCCTGAGTCCACATCAAGTTTATTACAAGTTTATTATACACAATTCCTGTGACACTCAGGGAAAATCCATATAAAGAAGCTACAATCGTGTTCTGAGAAAACTCATCAAATGAAAAAAACCCCACTTCTGCATATGGGTAAAATCCACACGGATAATACAAATCACAGCCGATTGTAGTGGTGTTGCTAGGATACAGACACACTATAAGGAATTCAGTATTTTTGTGTATGGACATGTTAGTTAATAATGACAGAATGACACAATGACACAGAAAAGAGGAAATATGAAAATGCAGCAATGTACGAGTCACCTCTAGAGCAAGAACCTGACTTACAATCAGAAGGGAACAAGCGGCATGATCTGCAAACTATATTTAGATCTAAACAAATCCACCAAAATAATGAAATAAGGTCATACAAAGCATTAATTATGGAAGTGTAACCTCGACCCTAACACAAATGGCAGAACAAATGCTATGCACATTTGGAAGGGAAATAAAAGAACAATTTATGGCCCAATACAATATAAAGGGCACTGGCGTTCTAGATGGAATAGTGAAATTTATAATTTATACAAAGATCTAAATATCGTGGATAATATTAAAATTAGAAGACCAGGATGGGCAGGTCATATTATAAGAAAGGAAGATGACAGGATCCCAAAAAAGGTTCTTAATGGGAAATTTCATAATACAAGAACAAAGGGGATGTCATTGTCCAGAGGGACATATCACAGATCCTAGGAATATGGGGACAGAGGAGACTAGCAGGAGAGAGAGAGGAATGGAGACATCTTCTGAGGGGAGGACAGGGCCCAGAAGGGGCTGTAGCATCATAGATGGAATGGAAATGAAAGTGGAATAGTAAGCTTTTTGTGGTTTCTATAAGTACTCCCTCATAAATACTAGATGTTCCTGGCCATTTCCTCTTAGTTAATGACTCACACTCTTTGTGCTTTGAAGCTCCTCTGGCTAATCCATCCCTTAAAGTATGAAAGTAATGTGTTACCTTCTTGCATGTGTACATAAGAACAGTGCAAAAATTTACATGTTTTCTGGTATTATGATAAGCATAATATGGCTCACGTTTCTCCTATTTAGAAAGGACATTGACCCAAAATAATTCTGCCACCTGATCTTCAGTAGCAATCTGTGTTAGATGACTATCCATTTTAAATGTATGACAGAGCATTAAATTCAACTCAGTACTAGAAAGGTACTGTCTATTTAAATTGCAAGACAATAACACAACTACCTAACTTTACTATCATCAATTTAGCCCTGCACATTTTGTCATTAACACATACTTTACCTTAAAATGTCAACATTTTCAATACATTTATTATTAATTAATTTAAGGATAAACACATCACATCTACAGTACAATTTTAGAACATACAGTGAATGTATATTCTACCAGTAATACAAAATCAGTTAAAAAAATTTGTAATCAGGGAGTAGATGGTTATGCCCTATTGGCCTAGTAATTCATGTGTGCTAGATTAACAGTTAAATTATTTTCCTTGCTGAAAATCCCAGACCAAATATTGTACTCCCCTGTTCCAAGAAGTCTGAAGTAAGAAACACTGAATTTTGGCTTATACTTTTCTTAACGTTCATTGATGACTAAATTACTGGTAATTTTCTGTTATTCTTAAACAGCTTTAATAACTCCTTGACTGCATACATCATTTTTGTCACCAAGAAAGAAAATCAACTGACATATACAACAGAAACAACTACAAAGCTTGATAATGAATACAAAACATTTTGTGATTGAAGTAATCACAAACAGATTTAAAGTACGAACACAGCACTGAGCCATAAAATCTACTTCTTACAGCCATGAAATGTCACCAAATGGCATCATTTCTCCTACAAATTTCAATAAAGCACATATATATTCTCTCCTGTCTCTCCTATCCTGTCACAGTGGTTGGGTATACTGTACACACCCATAAACACCCCACCAAATTTACTTTATCTGTTTTTAGTGCTTATTGTATAAAGTACCACATTTAATTTTTAATCTTAAGTCTCTTATATAACATTCCACAATTATTTTAACCAATTCTTGTAATAAGAGATCTCGTAAATTGAAAGCATTATCAATTGTACACTGCACTTGTTCGAAGATCAGCCTGAAGATGGCACTACAATTTGGCCGAAACATGTAGCTGGAATAATAATCTAATATAATATAATATAAAGTTGTGTATGACTGTATTATATATATTTTACATTACATTTTAGACTATTCAGGGGTTCTAATTTGAAGAATTTTCCAGACAGGGCAATATTTAACAAGTTCATTATAAGTGATAGATTGTTAGTATCTAGATTATACAGCATCAATGGTAACTGCAGCATATTATTTACTGAAATGACGTCACATGAATAATATCACTTTTACTAGCAAGAATTTTATCATCACTCTACTTAAAAATAATCACAATGATTTGGAAACTGAATGCTTGCATCTTCAGGTGTCAGCTTCCAAAACACTGTGATTATTCTTAAGTACGATGATGGTGGAAAATGTACTATTTATGTAAGTGATATTATTCAGAATTAATGGCAGATAAGTGAATAGGCATATACATCACTGGTGATATGTTACTGGAAGGGTACAACTGAAGTACTCAGAATGGAACTTTCTGTTGTATTTTGTCTACCTAAGTCCCATACAGACTGACCTGGGATAAAATCGATTATCAGATCTCTGAACTGGCTAACAAACTAGTCTGTCACCCTGAGGCGAATCCTGCGTTCCTGCAGAGTCATGATGTAAATGGACTAAATGTAGGTCACCAGCCAAGTGTTACGTATTATACAACTGGCCTGTTGATAAAAAAATAAGTGTTCTATATAGTTTGAAATAATATCAAACTGTATGTTACAACCTACATCAGATGCTTAAAAGTTGGTAAAAAAATAAGGTAAATTCATCTCCATCCATGCCATGTAGGTATATAGGGGGAGCAGAGGTACAGCTCCACTCATTCTTAACCTCAGCACTCAATGGAGGTGACTGGTGAACTTCATGTCTCGACCGCTTTACCCCTGGGAAAGAACCCAAGTACCCGCTGAATAGGAGGCTGGGTTGGTTCCAGAACCAGTCTGGACATTTCTCTGGAGAATATAAATTATCTTGCATACGCTGGGATTCGAACATCGAATAGTCCAGCCTGTCGCTAGTCGCTATACTGACTACACTATCCCAACTCAAATTCTTATACAGTGCAATATTCAATTACCTACTTGAGATGCCGACAGTTGCTCAGGTGACCAAGTTCTTTCCCATCTTTTACAAAATCAACGGTTCATTATCACACAACACAAGCATAATGAATTCTGTTCACACCACAACATGCTATTTCTGTGAGATCAACCTTAATATTATAGCTCCAATTATACTTAAGTCCGGTCCCTTCCTTCTGGCTTCCTAACCAAAATTTTTGTATGCAATTCTCATCTCTACCAAACACAAAATGTTTCATTTATTTTAACAGCAATTTTTTTGTCAAGAAGCAATTTTCAAGAGCATAATGATTTTCAATGTACGTTCATCATTATTAAGTTACTGTAACTTGCGTCAGAAGCCCATGTCAAACTGAGGACACAGCTGAAACAAGGTATTACACATGATGAAGAGTAAATTACGTTAATGTTTTTCTCCATTTTATAGTGACTGTACATAACCACAGATTAATGATATCGTTTAAAAGACATAGCTGGGATTATTGGCCGAAAACATAACACAACAAATCAATCAAAACCTGAGCCAAAGCACCTGTCATTATTGGGTTCACTACAATGGAATATTAGTAGTTTCCATATAAGTTGTGCTGGTGCAGTCTTACTATTATAATAAATGTACAAATATCCTGTTTGTCCTGAGGTAAGTGTATTACTTGCTAATAATAATAATAATAATAATAATAACTGCAAAAACTAGACTGGAAAACAAGGAAACTACTAACCATTCTTGGACAGCATCACCCAAAAGCAGATTTAGATCGCTTATATGGCCCCAAAAAACAAGGAGGAAGGGGCTTGATGATGATTATGATAATAATAATAATAATAATAATGAATAACAACTTGCCTAATAGCCTAAATTCCATTCACAAGATCAAAGTCATAGTAGCAATGCAAAACTTGATCATTTCACAGTTGTGCAATTCTAATTCCCCAAAGCTCGAAATGAGACAGTACTGTACAGTAGGTCTCTCCAATCCACTACAATTCTGAATTATATATAAATCATCACTTCAGAGAAACGTACTGTAAGCTACAGAAACAAAAGTTCTGAATACCAAATTATGTTCTGATCAGCTGAGATAGTGTTTAGATGAGGAAACCCAGAAGAATATTTAAGACACAAGAGACGAAATGCAAATAGACTAGACAAAATTACATAATAAGAAGCTTCATAATTTTTACCCTTCACCAAATAAGAGTGATCAGAACAAGTAGGATGAGACAAGCTGGCATGGGGCACGAAGAGGAAGAGACTGGAAATGCAAACAAGGACAGTGATCTTTGTGGAGACCTAGGCACAAATGGCAGGAGAGCATTAAGGTGGATTTAAGGGAACTGGGTATGAGGATGTGAATGGGAGTCACTTGGCTCAGAATATGGGCCAGTGACTAGTAACAGTGCACCCTGTAAATGTCTGGTTCTATGAACTCAACAGAATTGTTTGACCCACTGTACAACTATTGCATCCTTAAGGAGGATTCTCACAGGACATAGCTGGTGTGTTTATCTGAATAATTAAAGCCCAATGTTTCTGCAACAGGATGTAAGTTACACGAATTAAGGAAAGTTGTTGCACATTAACGTGTGTGATGAGGAACAGGAATTCAGGTTTGATAAAGAGAAGGCTGTGTGTGACCTTGACTCAAGTGATCTTTCAGTACACACTGTCTGCTACATAACTGTTTGCCATATAAAGTGAGACCCACTCCCACACCTTGCTGTTCAAACAGTCAGCATTCTTATTCAGTGATCCTTTAGCTTACAGACTCACATTGCTTTCACACAAAACTACTCATTCTTTTCATGCCTAGATTATTGAGAAGCATAAAATTTAGCACTTGATGTATTCCTATTAAAACTTCAAAATATATGATTTTTTATTTGACACCCCAAAAACTCTTTTCATATTAGTACCTTATGACATGCAGAACATCAATAAAACACCGTTTTTTTGGGGGGGGGGGGTGAGAAATAAAGGTTAAACACTGTGTTCATATCGATACACTGCTGATTCTACCCTGAGCCAGCCAAACCCACTCACCGACCCAAAATTTCAGTTTATTAATATCAATTTTAATATTATCCTTTTACATCAATATATGTGTGTGTGTGTGTGTGTGTGTGTGTCTAAGAAGTAATCCATTTCCTAAGTCTTCTGATGACTTAATCATTACACAACTCCCTGCTGAAATATTGAACAAGAATATTTGCTATACAAATGTCATTTTGAATGGAACTTAACACAATTATGTCTTTGACCAATACAAACATGTTTCTGTCCATGATTTCAAGCACTAGCTGCGATGGATAAGATCTGTGCTCTTCTGGCATATTAGGCATTGAAGCATAGTAATTCCTTACTTTTGACCCATGAAGATGGGACAAATAGGCTGTCCCGAAATATCAGTATGAAATTACCACTCTATGCTGTATATTATCCCAGAAAAGTGCACATTTCATGTTTCTGTTTTTATTCTTTTTTGTTATCTATTACCAAATTTGTCTTCTTTCTAATGTTTCCACTAAGTCAACATATTCTTAATTTGCATAACGTACAGGTAGGCAATACATAGAGAACAGACCTTTTGCCAGTTAAATACAGTATTGAAATAGACTTGTTGTAAGACTTCCACCCCATAAGAAATTCCAAGTACCTATTTTCTGAAATGTATGCAGTGTAAGCTGTTGTGTCAGCAACAGGAAGTCTGTCTGTATTGCATATGTAGACGCAATTTGTGTTACGAGTTAGTTCCTGGTGACACCATCTGTCAGTCAACTGACACCAACTGCAGTGCAGCCTCTGGCATTACTAAAACCGTTGAAGCATTAATACAAACATACTTAATGGCTACGGAAAGAGTAAAAGCACATTCTTAAGAAAACATGCCCACAGTTTGCTCAGAACAGAATAAGATGGGAAGCGTCTGGTATTTGGGGTTGCAACAGTGCCTCATGTTTCAAAGCAGTTCAAGATTCAGTAAAAAAGAAGAAAGACCATGGATCAAAACTTGAATTCTGACGAAACATTTATCATCATAAAAGTAGTATATGTTTTGGCTTATAATGCCATCATCAGGTAACCCCCTTCATAAAAAAAAATTGAGAGAAAAATTGTGCATACAATGTTAGGCTCTTAACATTTCATGTACATAATTTTTTATTTCAACATTTTTATAAAAGGCATACCTGATGATTTTATAATCTAAAACATGTAGTGCATTTCTGATGATAAATATTTTGTCAATATTTAAGCTGTGCTTGACTGTCTTTCTTACATTTTATCTGTAATGTAATCATAATGGATTCTGCCTGCCAATGTTAAACCTAAGGATGGTAGTACTCTTCAGTGTGACTCTGAAGATGAAGACATTACAACCCTTTAAATCAAGGGGATCATACTGTGACCCTATGACAGTGTCCCTTCGCAGAACACTTGACTCTTAGAAACTGCTTAAATGAATTTTAAGACATTTCATAAACTTAAGGAAGCTGTATTTTTTTAGACATAATTTTATTGACTTGCGAAACATCCAAACAAGACACAGAAAAACCAAAGCAATATTAACCTTTGAATGACTTACATTAGCTTATGCCAATGCGCAAGGAGAAACACGCCTAGAAATTCATTTTATGTAATTAGGCAACAAAGAAATTTATTGGATATTTAAGACTTGCTACATAATCTGTTTTATTTTGCACAAAATGCCATTTATTTGATAACTTCATCTTTTTCTGTTCAGATAATACGTTTTCATTAAACATGCACTAAAATCCAGTGGTGATGAGATATTTTGCCCGTCCAGACCGGCCCTGGGGCCCACCCTGCCTCCTTGAAATGGGTATTGAGTCTTTCCCGGAGGCAAAGTGCGGTCAGGGTGTGCTGCTGACCACTCACCCCCTTCTAGTGCCGTGGTCATGGAAGAGTAGAGCTATACCTCTACCCACCCTCTGGGCCACACTGGGCCTGTAATGGGAACACTTTACTTTATATATATATATATATATATATATATATATATATATAACACAATGACCCAATTGTTAACTAACAACTCAAAGTTCTGCAATTCATTCAAAACAAATAAATGTTCCATGTGTCCATGTACAGTTTTAACATACATGAGATTATTCAGTACTTGTCTTTAGCTTTGTTACCTACATATGAGACTGGTGATACTGCACATAATACTGGTGTTCTATAGAACTGCTGTTAATTATTAAATCATAGATCACTGTGCTTTATTTATTGCATGACTTCAAATCAAATATAACTGTAACATTGCCAGTTTATTATTTAAACACTGGCAAATAAGATTTACAGAATCTCAATATGTGTAAATGGTGAAAGAAACAAAGTTTGGTTTTAAAACTCTGCTCACTAAAAACAAAAAAAATTGTATCTGCTTTCAATAGAACGTAAGTTCAAGGCCACATATGGAATGCAATTTCACACAAATGCGGTGTGCTTATCTACTATTCCAAGTATTATGTATCTGGCAGAGGCAACAGAGGAGGGACATTTGTTTCTTGCATTATTTTGCATCAATGGATCAACTTCAGCTTAAGTAACTTTGAGGGCCTAGTTGTCCACTTGCTATAAGGTGTAGATATTACAGTTATTCCTGTCTCTATCTCCATTCACAGTGGAAGCCAAGGTTCGTTCCTGGGCAAAACTATGAGGAATCTGCTGCAGAAAACGTATCATTTGGCCTGGTTTTTCCTTGCAAGCTTTGGTTTTCCCCTGTCAGAATCATTCCACCAATGCTCCATACTCAGAATTCATTCATCTTCCACTGACACTACCTAATCTTAGCAACTGACAGCACTGTTAAATAAAACATTTCTGTCTGTCTCTCTCCCCCCTCTCTCTCTTTTCTTTCATTCACATGAAAAACATATACAATACAGATGCCTCACTAAAGTATTTCATTTTTAAATTTCTAGCACTGGCAACCCTACTGTTTCTAGCAACCATGAAAATCCTAACATAAGACTTGTTTACATTTGCAAAGCCCTGTACATATCCATAATTACATGTACCTCTGACCTATTAATAAGGGCAGAAGCCTTCCACTTGTGGGAGTAATGGAAGGGTTAAGCTGAGAAACCTGCATTCAAGTAATAAGTTGCACCAGTCATATCAGTATCATTGAAATATAGCTCTGAATTTTAAGGCATATGTTATGACAGTATGAGAGGTAATGGAGCAGCAAAGGGCTGCAAGTGATTGACTAATTTATTAACTAACCAAATGAGTGACTGACAAACTGAACAAATAAAATAACTTATCAAGCAAAAACTAACAAGAGCAAATTCATCCACTGCATCAGAACATGGTATTACATCCCAGAAGACAGACATCGTTATACTCAGCCACAAGAACATCATATCTCACATTCCTGTATTCTGATTGGGACAGAGAGCATCCCTGATTACAAGATTCATGTACTCCATAGAAGTAGAACGTTGCTCACAACTAACTGACATCAGCAGCAACTCCAAGTTTCACAAGATACATTTCTTTCTGTTTCAGTTTGCAATTGAAGATGGATAAGGAAAAGTTATTTAACATGATAATCCAAGCAGGAAATTGATTTGATGCAAACAACAGAATTACTTATATGAAACCAACAGCACAGGAACTGAAGTGGAACAGAGAGAAGCAAAGCTGTGTAATTGTGTATCGCATCACTAGATATCTCCACTTTCTACAGATTATGGCAGAGTGTAGTATGTAACAGATTACAGACAGTTTCACAGAAAAAGAAATCACTTACACCAAGATTCTCTGCTCCATTTTTTTAAATGAACCTGACAAATTGAGTATCTATTATTCACAGAACATTTTAGTATTGTTTTTTAAGAACACAGGAAACAGTGCCTTGAAAATATCACTGTATTTTGGGTTGTAATTTTAAACAAAGTAATACTGTATTTACCCAAATGCGAGGCAATTCCAATCTAAGACAACCCCACTGAAAAATATGTCTGCCAAGGGAAAATGTATTTATCCAACTCCAATATGACCCCCCCCCCCCCAAAATAAAATATAGGCTAAAAATATTTTACTATAAATTTCGTATGTTTAATACACACATCAGACTCTATCTACCTTCACCAACCAGTTGCACTGTCTCCATCTGCACAGTCAGTGCCTTCATCTTCCTCACACTCACTCCTAACATTCCCATTCACTTCTCTGCCATTCTACAACATATCAGTCCCATCCAGTGCACTGGATAACCTGAACTCTTTAAAACCCTTCAGCATCACTTCTGGTGAGATACACTGCCATGCCATTATGATCCACATTAAATAATAGATTTTTATCTTTGGTTTATAAGCTTACTCGAACCCACGAAGATTCATAATTTTCTCCACAAATAATGTTAGTGGTGTTAAGAATTTAAACACATGTGTTCTGGATTTCTGTCATCTCTGTGGTCTAATCAGTTTGAGTCCATGTCTCTTTTATGGTTTTTAACATGTTGATTCATCCAGGTTTTATTTTTGAGCCTTGCAATTAATTCTTAATTTCTTGATAGCCATTTTCCTGTTAACACCCAGAGACTAGATCTGTTCTCAGGTACATATCTTAACAAGCTAATATTTCTGTGGTGCCCAGAGATTAGCTCAGTCTAAGGGGTCTACCAGGTTAGGTACTTCTTTGTCTGAAAACAGAAAAAGAGAAAGCTACCAAAATGTTGTGCTTCTTTACAATATTAGATGATGGACAAAGTACCAAAAAAGAGGACTCTCTCAGTTAACTTCAGTTGTTCTCTGTTCTTTTGGATTTCTAGACCCTTGAAGATGGGAGTGATAGGTTTTCCCAAAACGTCAGTAAGGAATTACCACTCAATGCTGTGTAATATCTCAGAAGGAGCGGAGATCTCATATGGCAATTTGGCTTTGCAGTCCAGAGCAGGTTCAGAGCTATCTGGTTTGGCATGGTGCACTTCATATGAGGAGTTAAGATTACATCACACATTTAGGCACCAAATTTAAGGAAAAAGTCTTGCATTTGAGTAAACACAGTACAACTCATGGACTACAGGTTCCAACCTATGATTATTCATTATATCAAAAAGAGTAATGAAAGATTTATAATTGAGACCACTATGTGAACAATGTAATGGAAGGAACACTAAGGAGGAGGCAAAACAAATCTAACCCAGCAGCCTAATCAACTGAATGCAGTATCGATAAATGAATCAAAAGACAAAATTGAATGTAAAATTGTAGCAAGGTGAGGATCAAGCAAACAAAACCCAAACTTTAAACAGATACTCTCAGTAAGTTGCAATTCCTGCCACTGAAATATTTCAATTTCCAACCTACATATGGAGAGACATGAACCTCTAGAAGTACCGTAACATATATCACTATTTCACTTTCTGTCCATACAAGCACTGGCATTCAATAAAGTGATTCCCAACTAAAGAAAACACGTTTAAGAAATATTTTTCTGAAAGTAATTAGTTTCAAAAAGAATGAAGAGTATTATTAACTGGATTACCGTCAAGTGGTAAGCACAAAGTGTAAACTCTCATTATATCTGAATCTTATTAAAAGTTCACACTTTACAAGCCAATTAACAAAGAATTTGGTGCAATTTAGTGCAAAGTGCAGTAATTAAGAGGTTTAAAACGTTCTAGCCTTCCTTAACCAATAAACAGAAGACAAAACTTACCTTCTTAGGTACAATGAGGAAAGTGGCACCATTAGATCATGCACATTTTTTTTTTTTACATGCTATTCAGGATTTCTTTTGGAGCACACAGCCTCAAGAGTAAGAGAACATGTGACATGTCATCACTTGACTACAGATAATAAAGATTAAGGTTCTATTCAGAATTATATTTAGAGATCATTCTAGCATCATGAAGCTGGTGTTAATTCTGGGCACTTGCAACTGTGCCTTTAATCATTATGTACACACAAATTCTGCACATAATGAACTACAAAAAGAATAAGAACCAAAATACTGTAAAGTGACAGCCACAAGTTACAAGTACTTTGGCAGTAATTAGAGTACTAACAGTGCAGGCACAGTCCATACACTTTCAACAGTTAAGGACATAGAATAATGGCCTGTAAGAGCCAAAAATTCCCTTTAATTGTCTGTAATTTTTTTAGTCTGTGAACTCTTGAACTGATTAGACTATATTACTCAAATACAAATCTAGTTCCTTACAATGTGGCCATCCAATCAAACGACCATACTCACAGTTGTAAAAGAACCACATGTTTTCTAGCAGTTGACAGCATTAACATAACATTAAGTTTCCATATGTATATATGCACAACTGACCTGGGCTCTTTTCACTGTGGGACCCAACAGTACACTGTAGTGATAACTTTCTTCATAAAGACAATACAGGCAATGCACATACAATGTAACACTGAGGTGCGTTCATGCAACATATTCTGAGTTTGTGTTCATAACATTTGCTACACAGCATGAAATATGCATGCATCATATTGTCACCTGTGGCCTGTATTGCTCTACCATGTTTTTCCACATTATCTCACAAACGGCATTATTTTCGGAAAAAAGTTATTCAATATAAAAAGTGTGTTTTGATTTTCTGTACAAATTTTGTCAGAAACACTTCTCATTCTAAAAAGAACTAAGCGAGGTATGATCACGTAAAGTACCCGTTATTCTTGTCAGGTTTTTAATGTAACCGAAATTTCCTCAACAGATTTTCGAAAAACACTCAAATATCAAATTCCATGAAAATCCGTCCAATGGAAGCCGAGTTGTTCCATGCAGACGGACGGACGGGCAGATGACAGACAGACGTGATAAAGCTAATAGTCGCTTTTCGCAATTTTGCGAACGCGCCTAGTTGTTAAAAGTGTCTTCTGAATCTACTCCAAGTTGCGTTAAACTTTGGTTTACTTCTCTAAACACTGTATGCTATTCATAACATTCTGGAAGTACAATGAAGCAAGACACTGTGTGTGTGTTCATGTAATGTTTATACCTCTGCGGCTATTCTAACAGTCTGGAATCATTTAATTCCCAAACAGCGCTTTTATGGCGATTTAATGTCACTTGGTAACAATAAAACGTACGTAGGTGTTCATGTGAAGTACCCGAATTTAACAACATTTGGGATTTCTCGACAGATTTTCATAGATGTTCCGCGATACCAACGTTCACGTAATCCGTCCACCAGGAGCCACGCTGATACACGCGGACAGAAGGACAGACACACAGACAGACGAGCTAACAGCCTGATAAATTGAATTTAATGTCGTCGGCAGTAATAAAACGTACTTTTGTATTCATATCAGGTGCATGATATTTTTCGCGATTTTAATCAAATCTGGAATTTCTAGACAGATTTTCGTAAGAGTCCTCAGTATTAAATTTAACGTAAATCCGTCCAATTAACCTTTAGACGCCTAACGTCAACTATAGTTGACGTACCGCACCGTTAACCTCCAAAGTTGCATTTTATATATTTATTCAACAAATACAGGTACCTAATATTTTAAACATGGTGTATACTCTCCGTTTTTTTCTCTTCAAAATGCAGTTTTTTTCATAATTCTAACATATTTGGTTCCTGTATTATTCACATTTTATATACAGTGTGTGCTAAAATTTAAAAAATGATTCCGGCGCCAAAAGGTTAAAGCCGCGCTGATACATGCGGGTACACAAACACAGTATTCAGAAATTAACAAGAAAAGTAAAGAGAGGCCTTAGGAAAGACAAGAGAACCTGGATAAATGAAAAAGCAAAACTTGCAGAAGAAGAGGAAAAGAAAGGAGACATGAGGGAGCTTTATAATATTACGAGAAAGCTAACTCAAAGAAAATTTAGGACGAATAGACCAGAGATAACTAAAACAGGAATGCTCTTAACAACACAAGAAGAACAACTGAAAAGGTGGGAAGAAAATTTTTCCGAAATATTTAACAAAGATGATAACAGCGTAGGAAGTAAGCAAGAAATGAGAAACGTACAAGAAGAAGATAATAGTGAAAATGAAAATGAAACTGAAGTAAACTTGGACCCTCCTACAAAAATTGAAATACAGTTAGCCTTGTCACAGTTAAAGAATGGAAAAGAAGTAGGTTTAGATAATATATATCCGGAAGTACTAAAAGTTGACCCTGAAATAACTGCAGAAATGCTGTACCCTCTATTGGAAAAAATATGGAAGAAGGAGAAGATCCCTGAGGATTGGGAAGAAGGATTAATTATCAAGATACCGAAGAAAGGAGACTTAGCAAATTGTAGTAACTGGAGAGGAGTTACCCTTCTAAGTATTCGAAGCAAAATTCTGACTAGAATCATTCTAAACAGAATACACAATACAGCGGAACAACACCTCCGAAAGGAACAAGCTGGATTCCGAAAACACCGAAGTTGCGTTGATTTAATGAACACTTTAAGGGCAATTCTAGAACAAAGTATAGACTGGCAGGCCATTCTACATGTGACCCTTATCGATTTTGAAAAGGCATTTGACTCCGTGAAGAGAGAAAAAATGTGGTTCACGCTACAGACATATGGTATACCAAGAAAGATTATCCAAATAATTAAAATATTGTATGATGGATTTAAGTGCAAAATTTACCATGAAGGGAAGCTTTCAGACTATAAGAGGTCATAAATGGTGTAAGGCAAGGATGTATTCTATCCCCAACCCTTTTTCTGCTAATATTAGACAGAGTCATTAAAAGAGTGAACGGTTTAAGGAAAAGGGGAATACAGTGGAGTATGAAGGAAAGGTTGGAAGATGCGGATGGTATTTGTCTGTTAGCCCAGAGATTTTGCGATATGGAAGAAAAGCTAAAGAGACTAAAAGAGGAAGCAGAATCAGTTTGTTTGCATATTAACATAAACAAGTCGAAGGGGATGAGAGTTAATACACCTAATATGCAAAAATTTAGGTTAGAGGAGAAGGAAATTGAAGAAGTTGGATCCTTTGTATACCTAGGAAGTGTGGTGTCAGAAAGCGGAGGAACAGAGGAAGATGTAGCAAGTAGAATCAAGAAAGCAAATGGTGTATTTGTTCAGCTGTATCCTGTGTTGAGAATCTCAACATATCAAAAAAAGTTAAAATAAGAATATTCAATACAAATGTAAAATCAGTATTATTATATGCTTGTGAAACTTGGGGAACTACCAACCAGATAACAAGAAGACTATATACAGGGTGTCCCAGGAGGAATGTGCCAGACTTCGGGAGGGTGTTCCTTATGTTAAAGTATACCGATATAACCCAAAACACCTATGTCCAAAGTTGAACGGTTACGGAGATAATGGC
>Ga0123354_10008054_pt1 | contig 15981 bp, 15 predicted proteins | sample TergutLab28metaG_2_FD_97872 | JGI IMG/M metagenome (GOLD analysis project Ga0123354, IMG submission 97872) | Labiotermes labralis P4 segment gut microbial communities from Petit-Saut dam, French Guiana - Lab288 P4 | ecosystem: Host-associated > Arthropoda: Insects > Digestive system > Gut ...
AAACATTTTTTATCACTTCCCAAGGCCAAAAAAATACCTTCCCCCCCCCCCCCCCCCCCAACCAGCAAACTTTGCTGCTCCTTCGTAATAAAGGAAAACTATGAAATGCTCTTTGTATAGGTAAATCGTGACGTAATTTTTTTTGTATTATCAGTGGAAATGAATTGTATTAGAGCGAAAAGTAACTGAGGAGGACAGAAACATGACTGTGATGATGATGATGATGATAATAATAATAATAATAATAATAATACAGAGCGTTTCTTTTGTCGCTGACCTGAACGCCGCAGCTGTCACTGAATGTTGCAGCGGATGCAGGCTGTCTGTGCAGTAAATTCTCTTCTCTGATGAGAGATATGAGAAGCGTTCTGTAGTCTTACGTACGGCTTGGCCACTAGGGCTGTTTATTCCTATTTACAGCAACAACGGGGGAACAATAATCATAAAGTCTGAAATGTACACAGTGATGTTTTATGAACTGTTCAGTGACACCATATCAACTGCTAATTCGTATTACAATGGTCCCAATTTCAAAAGTTTAAGCCAGAATGTGCTGACAGAGGATTGTCGTGGATTTCCTAAGACACATCAGATAGGCCTAAATTGCGAGGTAGTGCCGAAAATTAGACCCAGACGGCTTCCCTCCACATACTTTCTAATTGTTCATTCACTAGTCTTCCTATCATTTGATAGTACGTAGTCTGAGCTGCTGATATGGTCGTTGAACCATACAAAATATTCTTCTCTAGTCAGGTTAGTAACGAGCGCTCACTGTGTTATATAGACTGGATTTCCAGTCTTCCTGCTTAGTTAAATATCGTAAGGAATGCAGTGTTGTAGAGTATGTTGCTCGATTTCTACTTATATAGGTATATATATGTACACACACACACACACACACATATATATATATATATATAAAACGAGACATTTACTCTAATATGAATGGTTTTTTTTGTTTGATAAACATTCGGTAATTTTACACTTGATATCGAATATCAAATAAAATAGTAGCTTTGATTATTGAATGCAATGCAAACGGCAATTTAAATTAAGAGTTCGTTGTGAAGTGGAATTACATGCCCTATGAGAGTAACGAACGTGATGTAAAGTGTGACGAAGTTTAAAAAATTCGTAATTGCCTAATTTTAATTTTGAAATTTATGGGGCATCACCTTGTGACACTGTTTCGCGAAGACCCAGTGTAAGTCAACGGTTAAGACCGACGTTCAACATGCTGTTTCTTATTGTATGAGGAATGTTTATTCGCTGGTGGTGCCATTTTTCTCTATATGGTCAGTTTCGTCTGTTTATTTCAAGATGTCAGTAACGGGGAAGTACGAGTTGCGTCCCGCGGTCAAGAAATTGTATCAATTGCGTCCCAAAGTGACCGCTTGAAGTGTATCAGTTGCGTCCCGCGGTTAGAAACAAATTGTCCCGAGTTGTCAATCCCAAACATGACGAGTTGCGTCCCACGATTAGTAAGTAATTGCATCAGTTGCGTCGGAAGTTATGGGTGTACAAAATGTCCAACAATTGGAAGGTTCTTACAGTTTTATCGTAAAGGTAAAGCAATCCCATTACAGGCCTGGAGTGACCCAGAGGGTTCCAGGAAGTTAAGGGTCCCAGATATCATGACAACGGCGCAGGATGGTGGTAAGGTTGTCAGCCTTACGCACCGGCCGCCATTACCCCCAGGAAATACTCCTGGTACTCATTTCTGTTAGAGACTGATACGACCCCAGGGCCATAGTGCGATCGGAAGGATTATGTCAATGAAAAATTCCAATGACACCATTTGGGATCGAGCCAGCGACCTTCCGATTTGTAGCACAGCGCCTTAACCACTGAGCTACCGCGGTCCCCCACAGTTTTATTGTACTTTACTATACACACAATTGTACGCACACATGCAGAATTGTTGAATGATATCGACAACACAGCTATTATATCATGTTATTGTCTAATGTTTAAGCCATATTAAAATAATTTTTCGGGGAAGAAGACAGGCACATTTCTTTCCTAATATCGCCCATTTCAAGTTATTTTTATGATATGATGAAAACACTGTGTGCGGAAAGAGTTTTAATGTAGTAAGTCTCGGAGTTCCAAGCACCTGACTCCTGAACTGTCCTTATATAATTCTTATCCATTCTGCAGAATCGCCTGTGTAATATTTCATTAACGTTCTGTTGTTTCATGTCCAGAAGTTATTCAATTTGTTCTCCAAATACGTTTGATATTTGGTAGCGCATTTTTGTGTGAATAGTTGTTTTCACTCATGATACGAAAAAAGATCTTCGAAATATCAGGTTGAACAGATACCAATAATGAGAGCAGTAAGAACACAAACGTTAAATATGATATTAATAAACTAAGCACAAATAAAGGATGCCAGTTTCTTGAAAATATTTTGCCTGTAAACGAGACTTCAGAACAGAACTGGAATGGATATTGTAATGTAGATATTGTATTTACGTTGGATCAGATAAATGCTTCCTTTGTTTGTGGCATCAAGGTAATTTTTAGTATCATGAATTTACATTTATTTTTAAAATGTGTACCTTCCGACCTAAAATCTCTTAGCTCACTGTGGTTTGACATGCGTAGTATCTGTTATCTTTTGTGCAATAACATGCACAGTGACAGAAGTGGCAAGTGGCATCGTAAATGCAAGCAATAAGGAACTACAAGTGTGTGTTTGATAGAAATTTATACGACACTGATGAAACAAATTCGGTTCTTGAAATCAGGTTAACCCTATACTGTCAAGATTTAGAGGAGATTAAGTCTTCTTGTTTGAATGTAGCTGATTTTCTAAATCTTCCTGTAGTGACACTTCTCATTTTGATGTAGGTCTCATTCTGTATTTTTTGCAGTGCAGATACAAGAACAAAAATTTTATGTTGCGCACCGTAAAACAGTGCATTGAAATGGGCATGGAATAACCCACATGCGTTTATGGTCCTCAATGATGATGCAGTATATTCGCATCAAACAGGCGGAGGAAAAGTGGAGTCTGCATCAATATAATTTTCTAGCAGGTAGCTGCAAAACTGTTCCACTCGCTTGTCGTTCGAAAGATTGGATAACAATTCCAACGTTACGCAGTCGCAGACTTCCGCCGGTGGTAAAACGGACAGTCCGAATATTTTCTTCAAGAATTGGCTTAACTCTGAGTCTTTCTTTCCATACAGCTTGCTGAGTCCCAAAGATTGTATTTTCCGCCACGAGCTCTGTCCTAAATGGAAACGACATGCTTTAATTTCCAAGCCTGGCCGCCCTGTTGTCACTGCGTTGTGAATGGCTGTTTCGAAGTCAGCATAAACAACTGCTGGAAAAACATTCGCACCAAGTTTCGCAGCCTCTGATACCGTATGGCTGAATACATCCTCATAGGACGTTGGATGTTTATTGGCCGGTAAAAAAAAGGTGGAAGTTGAACATAGTGAGTCAATGAATTGTAAATAGTTGGTGGAAAAACTTCGGTGCTGATTTGAGTGTCCCGTCAACGTAAATCCCATCAATGGAGCTAAAAAGTGAAAGTTGTTTTTGTATGAAAACATTACAATAGTTTTTTTTTCCGAGTCATTAACAAGCAAGTTCTGTCGAACTGTTAACACTTATACAGCACTTAATGCTTCATGAGTTTCTTCAATATCTGTTGGGAGAGGAAGCAGTTGGGAGAAGCTTGCTTTATGCATGTTCCTGCTAATGTTCCTTATGTCTCTGTAAGTCAGAGTATCCAACTACTGGCTGCGTAGTTCTTTGTGTATCAGTTTGTGCGGTCTTTCACACAAGTCCTCCACTGCTTTCCTTTTGACAGAATTATTTAATATCTGTCTTTTAAGCAGGCTTCCCAGTCTGCATCATGGTTGTGCATCACATCCCCCCTCCCGAAAATCTCTGGACTCTCGTTGCACTTTATGTAGCGTTTACATTTTATGTCAGTACAACACCATCGCTCCATTTTGACAGCAAACATTTTTTGGAAATGAACTTGGGGAAGCCCTGAATGACAAGGATATCTACCTGAAACGTGACCGCGTAACGCAACTAGTACTCTGACCCTAAACAGACCGGGACGCAACTGATACACAGCCGTTATCTGAAAAGTGACCGCGGGATGCAATTAGTAATCCCCGTTAGTAAACAGCTCGTACTATAAAGCGCCGAGTAACAGGATGATTGATGGTTGCTGCATTAGAAAGGATGTATGTAGAAGGAAGCAACCGTGGCCTAGTTTGAATCAGTATTCTAGAACGTGCCTGGAGGGATAGAAGAAAATCACGAAAAAGTTAATTCGGCCTGTTCGTTTGTGGGCCGACGTGGATACGCGGAGGAACTTTTTGTTATTAAATTTGCAACATTTCGGGCAGTGGGGAAAGTTGAGTGCGGTATATACGGAGTGCTTCATTCAAGGTTTTTCAAACTTCAGATGTTAGTGTACGAGTTATTTTAATTAAAATTGCTTTATCAGCATATGCCTGATTATTTGCCGTTGTATTGCCACGAGTGTCCTTAAGAAGACTGTATTGATACAATAATTGCTGTTAACTTAAATGCAGTACTGGTAAATATTTTGATAGTGCAAGTGTACATGCTAATATTGGGTTATAAAGTTGATGAAGTGGAAGAATTATGTGACATAATTCGATAAATTCTTGATAATGGAGACGTGAGGAAAACGCCATCAAATTGGGAGATTGAAACGCTGTGGTTGGAGATAAATCAGATCGAAAATATTGGTGGATCACTTGCACTGGGAAAGAGAAACCAGAGAGACCAAATGCTCATTTACTTTTATATAGGAAATGGACTTGTTATCACCAACACGTAGTTTAAAAAGTCCAAGAGAATACTGAATACCTGGAAAGCACCGGTAGATTGAAATCGGCATCAATTGGGCTATACTCGCATGCCAGTGAAACAGCGATTCAGAAACAGTGTGAAGGACTGGTATTGACTCTGACCACAGCCTGCTTGTTCTGCATTGGATTGAAGAAAATCATAACTTTCCAAAGCGAAAACCAAGATGGTATTTGGAGAAGTTAGACGCTCAATGATAGAAGTGCAAGATACTCTACAAGAATAATTCGGTACAATCGAATGTGAAAGTCCAGCGGAACAGTATCAAAAAATGTGTGCTAGATAGTATGAGTGATTTGGTTGGGAAAGTCGATCGGAGAGCAAGAAAGTCATTGATTACGGAGGAAATGATCAGTGAAATGGGTTAACGAAAATAGTGGCAGAATTTCAACAATGAAGAAGAAAGGAAGAACTACAGAAGACTGAAGAACGAATTGAAAAGAGCCACAGACAAGGTCAAGAGGGAATGTCTTCAGAGCATGTTTGAAGAGATCATAGAGTTTCAAAGAACAGGACCTTACGATGTAATGTACATGAAGACAAAGGTACTAGTTTAGAAAGAAAATAAGCGGATTTGACCATTTGTATCGAAAACCCTCAATGGATCAATCGGAGACAAGTGCCAAAAATTTGGGAAAAGTAATTATGCAGTTCTTCATTCGAGCTGATCGATCTGAAAAACTGGCAGTCGAATCCGAAGAGGAAGAGGAAGCAGATAGAAATCAGAAAGGTCCCTACATCCTGTACAGTGAACTGATGAAAGCTTTCAGTAGATGACAGATAAGAAGGCTAACGTTTGGATTTAGAAGAAGAAAAGGGAACTGGGAATGCAACTGGGATTGCTGAGAATAATAACAGAACAAAATTTGGACATAGATGAAGAAGTGTGTGCTTGCTTCATAGACTTGGAGAAGTCATTTTTCCTATAAACTGGACCTAATAAATGTAGATCGCAAAGAACACTGGTATCGAATGACGCGAAAGAAGATCGGCAAGCAGAGTGTCAATGTACGACTGGACCAAGGATACACAAGAAGTGTGAAGACTGGAAGAGAAATCAGACTAGGGTGCCGTTTGTCACCTATTGAATTCGGATTATTCACCAGGTATCTTACCGAGGAAGTTCTTGGAGTGTTTGGAGACTTCAGAATAGGAGGAAAACTAATTTGCACCGTATAATGTGCAGATGAACTTATGGTACTGGCAAAGGAAGAAATGCTACTTACTGGTCATGTTTGATAGACTTTTTGAAGATGGGAGATGCGACGGAATGGAAATAAATTTGAGGAAGAAACTAATGAAATGCCACATTTGTAGCATGGATTTATGGGGTGCTGAAACGTGGACACTTCGTAAAGTAGATCAGAAATACCTGGAAACTTTGAAGTGTGGTGCTGGAGGAGGATGGAAAAGATCAGTTAGACCGATTTTGTGAAACGTTAACAAGTATTAGAGTGTTAAGAAGGAATAGAATATCCTACGTAAATTACAAAGAAGGAAGACTAATTGGATTGGTCACATCTTTCTTAGAAACTGCCTGTTAAACACGTTATTTGAAGATAGATAGGAGGAAGGACAGAAGTGACGGAAAGACAAGGAATAAGACGTAAGCATCTACTGGATAACCTAAAGGAAATGAGATGATGATGGAAATTGAAAGAGGACAACACTATATCGCACTCTCTGGAAATCTCCTTTTGGAAGGTATTATGGAACTGTCGTGAAACACCACATGATATAAAACCTATTGTACTGTGTATCAGTTGTTATGAACCGTATACATTGTTACTTCAATCTCTGGCAAAAACTATTCCCTCGTATTCCGTACTTGTTTTGATCCATAGGCCTAGCCTTCGCGGTCACCTTACCTCACGCTCCTTGACTACTTCTTGTGCGGGCACGTGAAGGACTTGGTCCACCAGCAAAAATCGCACGCAGAGACTTCTTGCAGCAAATATTGAGTCCGATGACTGCATGAAGGAAAATAATAAAGTTATCAAAATGACTATTGCTTTTTGAGACACTGTTGTGAATACAGAACAGCGGAAAATATTTTGAGCAATAATCAGTAACGTAATTGAAAAGTGATGTTGTCTAATCAAAAGGTATGTTTTTTTTTTATTTTTAAGAGAACTACATTGCATAAATAACTCAGTAATATAACTGAAAATTAATGCCCTTTTTCGTCCTAACTCATAATTTTTTTTTGATGTTGTGCATACAGCAGGGTGAGAATTAGTTGCTAACTTGGTTTTTGTTGTTATAGTATCAGAATGTACAAGAGGTTAAGAAAATAAACATCTTTTGTTTGAGGTGAAGTTGTCCTTTTACGCGCCATAAATACCTGTTAGGTATTAGACGCATAGCTACAATCATTCTCACCCTCAGCACTACAAGGAGGTGAGTGGTCAGCATCACCATTCGACCGATTTACCCCCTCCCCCCCGGTACCTATTTAATAGGATGTTGGGTGGGCCCCAGAGCTGGTCTGAATCCTGTGAAGGATAATATCTTCTGGTTCTGCTGGAAATCCAAGTACGATTCGTCGGTTGTCCAGGACGTAGTGTCTCTACTACCTGGACAACGCTACAGATATCGAGTGATAACAAGTTACCGACATTTCGAAGGATTGCAGTGCCTTAATCTTCAGGGAAGAACAGTCAAAAGAGTGTGACTAATTCGTGTGCCTATTAAGCAACGAAACCTACTCATACTGTCTGGGAGAAAAAAGAAAGTTTTTATCCTTTTCGAAATGCGTGGATTCTAGATATATTTTATATCGTAACATTTTGCTTGGTCTCAATATGACTCTGAGAGATGCATTACAGAAATTACAGAAAGGTTAAATATTCCCTGTGCTTAGTTAAACACGACGCCGTGAAGGTGCATGGAGGAGCGAAAATTTGTTAGAAATAATTTTTAAAAATTTATTTCGTTGCTCGAATCTTGTTGTTCTGCGCGTTAAAAATAGATTCAGTGTGAAGGTTTTTGAAAGAAATGGTCTGCTTTGGAGATATGAATTGAATTCCTGTTTATACCTACTACCTTTTACCCCCCTGAAGCTCCAATTTCATGGATCAAATGCCGCACTGTAATGAGTCTCCATTATAAACGTTGATCGAAAATGCTGTGCCGCGAAATAACCTCTGTTTGTTCTGAGAATTAGACAATAAACATGAAGAAATCTGATGGAAAAGTTCACAGGGGTTTGTAATATTAAACATGAGATTCACGCACTGACCACTGTGCGTTACAGGGTTAATACGCAAACTTCGCAAACTGAAACGTACAATGCCATATACAGAATTTAGTCTCAGTTTCTTCAGATAAGTAATGTTTTCCCCGTGTTACTGTCCTGGCAACCGGTACAGTTGATGTAGCAACTATGATACGAGCTGGACAATCTATTTCCGAAGGGTCAAGAGATATTTTTTTCTCCCTAATACCCAGAGCGGCTCTGGGCCCCACCCGGCATTGTACTGAAAGTCTACTGGGGACTTTTTTGCCCAGAGTTAAAGCGGTCGGAGTGTGAATTTGACAGTTCGCCTTATCAAGTGTGACATGCATAGGAACAACTTTTCTTTACCTTTACCTTTACCTTCCCTTTGAAAGGTAAAAGTCAGGTTTCCCGTTACAGGCCCGGTGTGGTCCAGAGGGTGGGTAGAGATATAGCTCTACTCTTCCATGACCGCAGCAGTAGGAGGGTGTGATTGGTCAGCAGCACGCACTTTACCCCTGGGAAAGACCCAGTACCCATTTTACAGGAGGCTGGGTGGGCCGGAGGACCGATCTGGACGGGCGGAAAATCTCATCTTCACCGAGGTTCGATCCCGGACAGTCCACCCAGTAGCTCAGTCGATATACCGACTAAGCTACCCGACCCAAACGTTCCCTTTTACTCTCTCATTTGTATCATATGGACGTGTGTTTTTGAATACGAATTTGGAAAAGATAATCGTCATTTCTAGACAGGAAATCGACAAAATAAATATGGAGTTTTTTTTATTTGAGGCCAGGCTGCTTATTTCACTACGTCATTAAATCTGACTTAAAACGAATAACATTAGCCTATGCTGTTTTCCGAACACAGGTTCTTTTCTGTCGCTTAATTTTCAAATATTTTTACTTCTTATTTGTTGGTAAATAAAATATACGCTAGTGAGGCCACTGTGCTGCTTTGCTGTATGTAGCCGTGTCCATTTTGCACCTCTTCTTCCTTGAACCCTTTGACCTGTTTTCATGAAAACTGATATTTTGATGCAGCAGTAATTTGTAGAGTCAGTAATAGCAACATAATGGAGTCGCGAAGTATTGAAGTGGGGGGGGGGTCGATTTTGTTGCCAACGTAGGGTCCTTAAATGATGTATAGCAGTCGGTCTGCGATTGGAGTCTCTTGTTTGTTTAAATGTTGCGGTCACGCGAAATTTTTTATACAGTTGAATAAGAATTTCTTGTTTTTTATATAATAAAACAAGGGAATTATAATGGCTTAGGATTGTACGCATTTTGCATATTGCATATGTACAGTAAATTCACATTTGAACTTCAATTTACGGCCAATCGTAAATATTCACTTCATTGTTATAGGATTGGCCCTAAGGGAAAGTTTAAAAGTGGGGTTATTTTTACACATGCAACATGTAAAATGCATATAATCTTAATTCTGATGTAATGTTCGCTGTACCTTACACGGAAGGGACGGCCGGTCTGACCTGTGTATATCTTGTGGCATGTGAGACATTCAAGCTGGTAAACTCCATTGTTCCCGTATTTGTCGGGTTTTGGGATGTTTTGTGGTTTTAGGAGTTTTCCTAAATTGGTTTTGGTCATGTAGGCCACTTTTACATTTGTATTCTTGAACAGCTTTGTGACCAGTCTTGTTTCTTTACCGCAATAAGTAAATTTGGCCCATCTTTTTACACTCTCATTACAACGACTTTAAATACTCAAACAATAAATCTACATTCGCCCAACATGTCATTAACGAGGGACACTCTTTTGGCCCAATGAACGAAATAATGAACGTAATTCATTGAAAGAAAGGAAAAAATGCTTGATACCCTTGAGGAATTTTACACTTACAGAGAGGCCAAAAAACGGAAACCAGATAAACGATAGACTTACCGTACAGAGCAATCCGATATTCGAAACAATAGTGAGACAGTCTTCTCAAAGAGGACAGCATCTGTAAAAAGCAGCAGAGACGTCAACGCACGTCACCCACAAGGACAGTACACCAGAGCAGTTACTCAAAAGCCCGTACAGTGATCACAACACGGTGGACAAAAACAGTATAGAACAAAATATCGAACAGTGTCAACATCCAGGAGTGGTACACACATCCATGTTGTAGATCAAGTCCGACCACAAGGAATGAAAAAAGAAAAAAAAACAACGGGCAAAAAATGAAATACGTGTAAGTCTTTTCTGATAATTTAATTAATAGAATTACAAACCCGAAAACCAAAACAAAAACTAACTTCCATTACGATCGTAGTCGTCAAGAAAAATTCAGTTACTACAGATGTATCCGTTCTGTTATAGCACAAGAACAAAAAAACTGCAGGAAAACTTTACCCGACAATACCGTGTAACAATTCAGAGAGCGATACCGGTTTTAAAACACAACTATCCTTATCAAATAGACGTACCCAAACATCAGCCATAATACGCCAACGGAACTCACAGTTGAATATCCGGCGTTCATCAACGCACTGTTAAGGAAGCATTTTTAAATATTTTAATGTTTAGACACATTTCTGTAAATAACACACTTCATAAACAAAATCAAAAACTTTTTAGAAAATTTTAACTAGGTGTATTCCACAATTGTAAACACTATGGGATCCCAAAGTGGGCAAAGCATCTGGTAACGGAAAATGTTGTAAGGGCCTGAAGATGACTAACTTTTAGTCGAAATATGTAACCTTGCTTAAGAATAAAAAAGATTGTGGTGATGTATACTGTGTAACGTTAATTGTTATAATATTAAGCCTAGTAATAATAATAATAATAATATGCACACATACTAAGTGCCGATGTAAAAGTACAAAACATAGGAGTATTTCGCGGGCGAAATAACATTACATGCAGCACTTATTGTAAATACAGAACAGCTGCAACAGTATATACCCTAGACACGTGGTTTGTTACAGGTATATAATTGTATATACCCTGCATAAAGGTGATGACAAAGATAATAATATTAATATCGGCGTTCAAAATAACTCATACCATACCTGAACCACATACCAGGAAAGCACAAAATTAAGGAACTACAAAAAAACAGCCATATTGGGCACTGCATACATCCTACGGAAAGTGCTACTGTTACGGGGCGAAGTGATGTTACATGTAGCACAAATTGTAAATACAGAACAGTTGCAACATTATATACAGTAGAAACACGGTTCGTTTCGGGTATGTAATTGTAAATAACACGCATAAAGATGATAACGAAGATAATAAAATTACTATTTCGAGCCCGCGATTTTAATGTATTCAAACATTTTTAAGCTTGCATATCAGAGCAAAGCAATTTTTGTCGTTTTCTTGTAAGTACGTTTAGTGTTGTGACTGCTGTCAGTTTGCTGTATGCTTTCTGTACAGGCGTATCGGCCAGTGTGAATAATAGAAACGTTCTGTCCAGATCTCTTCAGCGAAGGTCTGTTAAATAGGTTCTCAGTGTGTGTGTGTGTGTGTGTGTGTGTGTGTAATGCGCATGTATTACAGTCTTTTCATTTCATATGTGCTTTGTAAAGTGGACTTTTTGCTGACTGGATTAATGGACATTCTAATTATTTTCAGTTTAACGGTTCTTACCATGTGACAGTCATTGTTTCTTCCTTGACATAGGTATAGAAGTTGAACGTGTGTTTTACCTATTGTGACTTTTGTGTTTACGTGAATGGACAGTATATGATTTTATATGAACAAAAACGCGGATATAGAAATACTTTGAAAGTCTCTAGTGCATATCGCTGGCACAAAGAACAAAGGTGGAAGACATTAAAAGGGGATTTAATTTTCCAGTAGGGGACGGAAACAGGTGCCCCATATTGCTGTGTTTCAGTGGATTTTTGTGAATAATTCGTAGAAATTAACTAAGAACTGAGGTGCTTACCATGTAGACACCGACGTTTGCCGTATTCTGAGAATGACGCTGTGTATTCTGGTAGGAATCTGCCGGCGTTCTAGAGGATTCTGCTGCCTCCATTATCAGGGAAAATGAAGCGTGCGTACATTTAGACCATATTACACTACGTCACGTCCCAAAATACTAGTCTTTACAGAAATGTTCTCATCGCAGTCTGGTGACATATTTTCATGTTATTTGGCGCCACTTTTTCAAATGTTTGTGTTGTGTAGCTTCATAGATTATGTTTAAAGTTACTTTGTGTTATTTTTCTTAAAGATTTATGCTTTAGACTGTATTTGCCAGTCTCCTGGCAATAGTGGTGAAGAAAACAGCTTAGTATATCTCATTTAGTATTTAATGTCACAGCTTTTTTATGAGTAAATACTTGTATGTTGTTTGAAGTGACGTGTCATGTTATGTTTCCTTAACATAAAAGGCAGTTTGACAGAATATCGGGTAAACGTGACACATGCTGGGTTGTGTCACTGAATTCCTGTTTAGGCAGTGGAATTCCTATGGCATAATATAGTTTGCGAATGTAAAAAGCATAAAATTCTCTCTCAGCTGCGATTAGGAGTGCAGAATTCCTTTACACATTTTTTGACCGAAGTCATCTCGATGTGTTACGAGTTTAAATAATTATAGGGTCATCATCAGGCCTTCTTCGGAATCAAGTCAGTGCTGCGTACATGTTGGGATCCCAACTATTCTTACCTTTATTAAGCAAAGCCAGATCCTCGTTGGAGATATCAATATCAGTTTTGTTTGTCACCCTCGTATAGAATTCAGTATTGTTGTCCACTTTTTGTTTTTGTGTACTCGCCAACCGGGATAATTTACTGTCCAAGAGTTTGTATTTTGTTTCGAACTTTTGGTTGATTTCGTTGTGTATAGAATCGTGAATTAGCTGCCAACTACTCCCCCATTCTAGGGCTGCTTGTAGATGGATTTTATATATGGCCTTGTTTAATGTTTCTTTCTTTTTGTAGATGTATTTAATTTCGTCTTTTATGTGTAAGCATAGTTGGGATCCCAACATGCACGCAGCATTCACTGACTTGATTCCGAAGAAGGCCTGAAGATGACTCTATAAAGGGTCGAAACATGTAGCCTGTATGCAGTAAATGATGTGTTTGACTATAACATTTTGTCTTTTTATTATTTAAATTCTTTTATACAATACAAAAACCGAAATGATACTACACGTCGTTCGGATTTGTATAGAAATAAACCTATTCTGAAATTGGTGACTTCTTGGAATGGAATATCCCGCGTAAGAGCGCGGAACTGTAATTAGTTTGCTGCAATCATATGTCTAAAGGAACAGAAGCCCGTATGTAGGCGACTGAAGGAATGACGTAGCAACGTTAAGCAAATCGAACTTTTCAGAGCGTGTTATTGCTAAACTGATGCGGTTTTAATTAGGGGATACGCGAAAGGAACTTACAGCCGGTTGAAGTGTTGGAACTTAACATGAATGACATGCTGTAGGTGTATAGATCACGTGACTCAAAGAGGCGTTTTAGTTTATCAGTGAACATGAGATTGTGCCCATATTTCGCGAATAACACTACACTGTTTTCCTCATATTTCAATGGATTTTATGTTCAGGGCATTAATATTAATGCTCAGGCACAGCATTCATATCTTCGCTGTCTGAAGTCAGTGATACAGCAGCAACTTTTAAGAGTTAAGTTTTAATACTGTACTTCTGTCCGAGCGTCTTTAATTAAGCCGACGACAGTCGCTGTTTGTCACTGGCGTCAGTAGTGTATTGTCCAAATAACTAGCTACTCTCAGGTGTTTCATGATTTCTGTAAGACCTTCCGGCGAACACAGGCATGCCGACTACGATCAACTCCGTCCAGCCGTGTCACTATGTTTGTTCACTTGCCGCTGTCACTCGACTGTCACTAATATCCAAATTTGAAGGTGCCTCATTAACTCGTAAGACCATATTTGTTACTCCGCACGTACCACGGCGTTTAAGGCCACTGTGTTTTGTCCACATAGTGAAGATATGTGTTCCATATGTGTTCCATATGTGTTCCATATGATTCATTCAATGTACAGCAGCTGCTTTTCTCTACCCCATCGCCCGGGTTGTGTTTCTAATGTAAGTACACTATTCTCTGAGGAACGAACTGAACTTTAGTATGCAGGATGTACACAGATACTTGTACACGATTTCTCTATTCGCAGGTAAACGAATAAGCACTAAAATTAAGTTAATCCTCCTTGAAGTGTAACAACTTCGTAACAAAACGATCCTTTTTTTAAAAAAAACATCTCAGATCTCAAAGGATTAAATAATAAAACACACGACTGAGGGCCCAACCGATGTGGTCTTTCTCTATGTTTTACTCAGTAATCAGTTACACTTGTTTCTTAATTTTTGTTCTAATTCCCAGTAAAACCGAATACTTTCGCTTAAAGCTTGCCAGTGTGATTGGGTACATGTGCGTGACTCATCTGTCTCGGGGCAGGTTGTACTAGCGGGCTGTTGTAAGTACTCCCAATGACGTACTACATATCACAACGGTGGTAAGCTTCTTACCACCTGAGTTAAGTATCTGTAAGTAGGGTTGTCTCGCATGCATTTCGTTAGCTACTAAATTTTTTATCCTCCGGGTAGTTAATGTCTTTTCGGGCAAAATAAACCTTCTAACATTTGAATATTTGTCTTTTGGGGTATAGGGCCAGGTAGGCTTGTGTATATATATATATATATATATATATATATATATATATATATATATATATATGTAACAACGCTTCGGAAAGACTTGCTGCTGTGTGTTCGCTGTACTATATAAACTACATTCATTAACACGGGAAAACACTACAATTTTCCCACACGGTGTATTTTTGTGTTTCACACAGTTATCACAATAAATATTTGTTCGTCTAAACAGCATGTAACGGATTATCTTTGTAAGGGAGACGTAGCTTGCTTTGTGGAGTAGGAATTGAAATTTGATTTTGAATTCGGGCTGTGTCATCGCTAGGTTGCTGTTTACATTTCACTGCGGGGCACGGTTTCGAACTCGGAGCAGTCTGTGTGAGATTTTTTTATGAATACAGTGGCACTGGGACATGTTTTTATCTGAGCACTTTGTTTTCCCTTGTCAGTATCAATTCACCAATTACCCATACCCATCTACGAGGCTACCTGTAAGAGACAAATGACTGAAGCATGGGAACATACCAGACAGTGATGCTAATTCGGAAATCGGAGGACCATCGAAAAAGAAAAGCACTTTCCTCACTTTGTTCCTCCTGGACTCTAATTATTAAAAAAATAATATGAGTTTGAACTGGATTCATAATTCTCAGTATGTGGATTAGTAAAAGGTAAAGCAATCCCATTACAGGCCAGAAGTGGCCCAGATGGTTCCAGAAGTTAAGGTTCCCAGATTTCATGACAACGGCACAGGATGGTGGTAGGTTGTCACCCTTACGCACCGGCCTCCTTTACCCCAAGGAAATGCTCCTGGTACTCATTTCTGTTAGAGGCTGAGTCGATCGGAAGAATTTTATGTCAATGAAAAATTCCAATGACACCAGCTGCGATTTTTTTCATCCATATTTATTGCCTTATTACAGTTACATTCCAATTCACACCCTTTTCAACCTTCCAAGAATCAGGCGGACTGGCCGCAGTTTCTGTACTGTCTGTCAGACTCTCGCTGTTTTACCACCCCTGATCATTACCCACCCTGATGCTTTGGAACTGTTTTGTCACTGTCGCTTTACGCTCCGGTCGTTGCTACTTGTTATTGCTGTGTACCTTATGCTCCAGGGTTATCGCCATTCTCCTCAGCCCCTCGCGATAAGGATGTACTTATCTCACTCAATTGTCCAAGTTTATACCGTCGGGGCGGGGGGGGGGGGATGGGGGCTTTCGGCACTGCCTTTAGTATTCCCACAAAGTTGCCCACGGTTTCCCACCTCTTCTTCTCCTGATAGTTCTT
>Ga0123354_10008055_pt1 | contig 15981 bp, 8 predicted proteins | sample TergutLab28metaG_2_FD_97872 | JGI IMG/M metagenome (GOLD analysis project Ga0123354, IMG submission 97872) | Labiotermes labralis P4 segment gut microbial communities from Petit-Saut dam, French Guiana - Lab288 P4 | ecosystem: Host-associated > Arthropoda: Insects > Digestive system > Gut ...
CCAAAATATTTTGGGCTTGGTGATTTTTAATGGATTTTTAAAAATGGGTTTTTAAAAAAAAAAAAAAATTGTTATATACCCAGGGGCCGGCCCGTTCCCCTTCCCCCCCCCCCCCCCCCCACAAATAAAATTGTGGGTGGACCTTTGTCACAATGTACCTGTACTCCAAGTAATTTCTTATTTTTTTTAATAAGGTGCAAATTGCATTAAATATTTTTTCACATATTATTAGTTTTCTGTTATAAAAATGAATGATTGATTTGTAACATTCTCTTATTCCAGTCAGGGATTGTTAAAAAACAGCATCAAATTTATTAGCCTAAGTTCAGATGTAAGACTGAAAGAGAAGTTTTCTGATAGTAACTGTAATGGGTGTGTCTGACAATTATCCACCATCATTCAAGAGAACTGAGGCATAATAAATTTTCATTTTCAGTGAGACTCTTCAAAGACATTTGTGGGTTGTACACCTGTTAATCTGTAGAATAGACCTCAAAAATGCTATACATGTTTTAATTCTGTAGAATTACAGAATTCAGTTAGTGAAAATTGCTATTATTACTGATTCAGTTCAGTAGAAATGGTAAGTTTTAAGTATCTGTCAGCAAAAAATTTGTTTTGTGAATGTAATGTTCATCTATGTCATTTATGAGAGCACAGGTTTATAAACACCATCCGTGTGTACACACAGTCTGTATTGTCAACTAAGTGCGACCGTGTTTGCACACACAAGTGTCGCCTGTAGTTATATAAACTTGAACAGTCATACATTGAATTTACATAAGTCATGTAAGATTTACTCTAAATGGTAGTGTTATTATTACCCATAACAACGAAGCTAATTAATTGGTTGTGTAAATGTGGTGACACTGGTAATTTATTGTTCTATCCTTTGACAGTGTTCTGGGTTTTGATACTGTCTATGATAATACTGACATGTTAGAAGAATGAACTGCATTGGTGGTTGGTGATGGGACATTGAGACATGCTAAAAATAAACATAATTTTGTATCAACATAACTAACACAGTGGGTGTATCCCTGTCTTGTTGACTAAGCTGCATGATACAAGTTGAATAGCAATTAAAAGAAAAGAAGATTCTGAATTTAAAAGCTTTCAACTTACTAAAAAACTCTCAGTAAGTTGATGCCGATAATTGCAAACTACGAATATTATTTCACATTAACTTAATTTGATTATAAAATGCATTCAGTATTTAGCTTGAATTTTTGCATATGTAACCCAGAGAAGTTCTGCAGCTTTCTGACAGTCCTCAACTCCAATTGAAACAGAACTACTCTTGACTCTGAAATTTTTATTAATTGCCACAGGTGTTCTGCCATTTGTACGGTGTCCTTCGATTAATAGGATATTTACTTTCAAACCTGTGCCCTTAGAGACATTTCAGATCCTTTGAACAAGGATTCAGAAGTGGTATATGTATCTTTCTATACCATTTTTCTCCAAATACCATATTTGAGTGTTGTATGTCAAAATATAAAGTTCCGTGGATACAGAACTTGCAAGAATTTAGTGGCCACTTAAATAAAAATTTGAAATTCATAGTATAACCTCATTATGAACTGTTTTCTAATGACAATAATGCGTTCAACCTGTATCAGGGTAGACTGATTTCTTCTGGTCAGGCTATATCAACAAGGCATCATGCAGTGGTGGCCAGATTCACCTTTCTGTCTGATGGACTTACATATCTTGTTCCTTATTTCCTTGAGTGTATGTATGTAAATATCACATTTTAAATTGTTGCAGTTACTGGAAATGAATGCAACAACTACTCCTATTTAAATTCAGAACTAAATTACAAGTTTTCTATTTCATATGGATAAAATTTTTCACTGCATTCAAATTCTGATATTTACATATGATCGAGACATGACTGTTGAATGGCAGAATATGATTTTTTTCTCACATGTTTAACATGCTGTTCACAGTAGTGTCAAATTATGGAGCATATCATACAACTGATGTCTTGTAAACCTAAGAGATTCATTAACACAACCCTCATTTACAAAATATTTAGTATGTGAAAGTATGTTCTAAACAACTGGCCTAGACACTGTTGAAGCAAAATGTACATTTTATCTGTTAGAATATGTTGTTCACTGATAATCATAAACTAAAACTCAAATTGACGTCCATGTACAAATAATTGTTATTCTTGTCACTATGCAGTGCATGTTTAACTGCAGAATTATCTCTACATTTAGTTTGTGTAGGCTCTTCTTTTATTTTTTACCAAAAGATATACTATGCTGTTTAACCATTTGTGATAGGATACTTAGTTTTCAAACTTATGGTAATATTTGGGGTTTTTTAAATGTTGAAATGGGTGCCTGTTCTTTATTTTATTACAACTGGTTTTTAAAGGGCTTGTTTGTTGTGTGCTTTTGGCCTCCAAATTATTATAACTGTGCAGAAATTGGGACCATACTAATGGAAAGGGGAGCAGTGTATTATATGTCTTCTATAAACAATCAATATTAACTCTTTCATTTTTAATAAGCTTTCTACTTAAAGGTTATTGACGATGGTTCCTGTACAAATGGTTGGTTAGTTTATTACTGTTTCCTAATGCCTAGATACCCTTGATTGTAGTTTAACATGATAATGACCAAGTTGCATGTTTTCTAAAATGTAATTTGGTATAATTACTAATGTATACAGTTTTACATTAATTACATTTGAGACCTCCAGTTTAGTAAGGCAGAACTTGGAAATTCTCTTTGGTTTGTTGAATGTCAATGACTCCATGTTGTCACAATATTATTAATCCTTTTACTCTCAGTGTTGACATTTCAAAAATTATAAATGGGTATTTACTGGTTGGATGATTTGTTGAAGTGGAGGGGGAGTCACAAAGAGTTAAATTTTAAATAGTTCTGTAAGTATAAGCATTTGCTACAATGTACAGCCGCTGGAATTAATATGTTTATCTTAATTATTTCTCTGTAATGTACTTTTATTCTGTAAAATGATGGTTGTTTCGTTTATAAAAACAACTAATTACCAGCTAAAGAAGATCGAAAGACAGAGGAATTATATGACCATCATGGTTGCACACTGCAGGAAACTGGTTTATGTGAACCATTTAATAATACACATCAACCATTGTCAATATCATTTAAAGCAAGCTTGTGTTTACACCTCACACAGAATGGAACAGAGGACCTTGAGCTAGCAGTTGATACGTTTCTCGAAAACGGCACTTGGGAGAGTTTTGATCCTGACAGCTTATCAGGAGAACCAATATTGAGGGTAAGGAATCCACAGATCTGCGCCAGGGTACTTTGAATGGTCATGTATAGCATCATTTAAGAGCTATATAACAGTATGTGCTTGCCTTCCTTCTGTGTTGTGTTTCTGTTGATGCTAGTGTGGAATTGTTTGTTTTGTGTACGTGTGTGCATTTTGGCATGTAGGAATGCAAATGAGCACTGTGTTTTGATGTGGACTGTGTTAATCAGAAATTTGGCTATTATTAAAATTCATTCAGTATAATTGCAGACATTGGTACTACCTTTTGTTCTCTACCCTGTTTATCTTTGGATGTGCAGTTGTCTATAACATGTTAGGTCAGTTGGTTGATTAACTCAATCTGTTAGAAGGCCTGAAGATGACCGTTTAAAAGGTCGAAACATGTAGCCTTGTATAATAAAAATAGTTGTGCTGAAGTATAATAATTAATGTTTGAGTATGATTAAGCTTTTGTATATTGGATATTTGTAATCACTGATTCATACTTGAAGGTCATCATGTGAATTCATTCTTTCTCATCATTCAGCTATGTACTGAATTCGAAGTGGGTATTTGAGTGTGTGTCATGCAGATATAACAAAAGGAAGTATTGATGGACATCATATCTCATATTCCTGGTACTACAGTTTCTCTCATGCTAAACCTAATGTATCTGGATGATATGTGATATGCCAGATTATGTTTGTATCATGTCTGTAATATTTCAGTAGTGTTTAATGGAATTTTATCATTAAGACTTCTTTTTAAAAAGCAAACTTATTACTTGACACCATTTTTATAGAGATTTTGATTGTAGCTAATGCTGTATTCTGTACTGTTTGTGTATTATTGTGTTTGCTATTACATGACAAGTAGTTTTTATAATCTCATACTTGAAAGTAGAGTAGTTAAGGTGCAATATTGCTGGGAATAAAGGTGATGGAAGTGGGATACATGATAAGTGTACTGTTAGTATGTGCTGATTTTACATTCTCATGTAAATTGTTTGTTCAGCTTTGAAGGGCAGAAGGCAGTTACATTGTATTTCTGACTTAGAAATATGCCCAAAACTCATTGTTTAGCTAAAACCAGGTAATCTTTTTTTGTGGTTTATGGGGAGAGATGTTACATTAGAGATAACATTGAAATGCTTTATAAATTGAGTTCAGTGCTTCAGGAGCACTTTGAACAGTTATGTTGATTATTTTGTAGTAGGAAGAATTCTACTGGATGGAAATTTAGAATTCTGCAGTTATTTGAATTGAAATAAAACGTGCATAATCGTTACAATAAAGAGGGGAAGGTTTCTTAATTATTCCTAATTGACCACCGTTTCTCTTATTTTAATATATTTGTATGTTATTTTACTGTTGCACTGAAGTGCATCAAATTTTATTATGAATAAACAACACCAACCCACTTTCAGCATTGTACAATTTCTTTTAAAATATAGCTTTTTGATAGTTTGTTTTATTGGTTGCAAATAAAGGAATATATAAGAAATTGTTTTAACAGGTCCTCTGTTATGATCGAGATATTGGTTCTAATGGGGAACTGCAGTACAGCATCAAGTCTGGACGAGGCATGGGAAAGTTCAAAATCCATCCAAAAACTGGTATCGTTTACTCACAGCGTGGATTCACAGCAGGACAAGAATATGACTTACGTGTAAGTTAATTGTTACCTTGCCATACACTTGTGGTTATGGAGGTACATGATTCCTGGGTGTTAATTTGCGTTTATTTTATTTTATCAAAACTGAGATTACTAGTTGACTAACAAATGACTATGGATGACACAGGTTGATGTTAATAGTTTACCGAGTTTGACTAATTTATAATATGAAGAACAATTTGTCCACTTAACCCTTTAAACACCAAGTTAAATACCATCTGCCATCTGCTGTCATTATTAGGAGCTCACCATATTTTCCACATAAGCAGCTTAAGGGTTAATTTGATATTATGTTTTAGTGGGTTCACAGCCATCATCTGTACATTAAAAAAGATCTTTTACTGTGTTTTGTGACACATATGGTATCATAGTATGACAGGTAAACAGAAATCAAATTTCTGGTACTAATTCGTATATGTATCCTCAACAGCATTATCAAAACCATGTTCTGTTGTTGGTATTGTGGTTGTTTTAAATGGATGATGATATGAAATAGTTGTGCAGGTATATGGTGGTTCAAATTGTAAGTCAAAGGAAATCAAACAATGAATAAGTCAACTTTTTGGATTATGTCACCCAAATTTGGAAAAGTCTTTTTATATAACTCAACAATGAGAGCGGATGGTAGTAGATCTGGTTAATCAATACCGGAAGCTGTAATTACAGTTGTACAAGCTCCTGATGATGGGTGTCTACACCCAAGACATGTAGAGCTGCCTACATAAACGTAATAAACTGAATAAGTCGCATCTTGTTGGACAATTATTAAATTGGAAAAGTCTGTTAGGTTTTCAAGTGTTGGGTGTAAAAAGAGTTTTGTGTTGTCCAGTTGGGAACATCAGTGCCCAGCACATTATCACAAATGCTGGTTGATGATAACATTTAGTGAATGATTATTAATGATACAGGGTGTTTAACTGACACTTAATTCATGTTTTTTTGAGCTTTATTTTAAAGCTTCTACCTCCTTGATTTTGAAAGACAGTTGTCCAGTAATGTCATGATTCAGTTTATTAGACTTTTCTAAAACAGTGAGTGAACTCTTCCAATATTAAGATATTGTTAATAGATGTATTACAATGAATCACTGCATATTGTGTGGGTGCAGTAAAGACTTCTTGAGTAATAAGTCATGTCCAAGGAGAGTTGTAAAGTAAGCCATGTAATATATACATGTCAGTATGGAATGAAACTCTGGGGCTTCTGACAGATTCCAAAATAAATTTATACTGCATTGAAATGAGTGATCACTTTTAGAAGTCTTAATAATATTTATGTATGCTGTGACTGATGATCAGTGATTATTTGTAATGGAATTGGATTGTACTAATACCTCAGAATGTTTTCCTCCATGTTGTCAAGTATGGCAGATTGGAGATACATGCAGTCTGATGTTTAGTGTGGATATGACATTGTACTCAACCACTGCATCTTGAATCCCATTCTGAATTATTTTTCTATGATGTACAGATTCGGGCTCAAGATGGCGGTCAGCCCCAGCGTAGTCATACAACTCGTGTAGCAGTTCAAGTTGTCGCAGTTCGTTTAGAGTCTGCCCACCCGCCACAAGTGAAGCTGCCTAATCAACGTGTTGAGGTTACGGAGAGTGATCGGGAGGGATATCTTGTCACACTCATTCAAGGTTATGATGAGGATGGAGACTTCCTGTGGTATGACATAGTTGGTATGTAGCCACAGCTCACATCTGTAATGTGTTAACATTCCTTCGATTTTAATACTACAAAAGTGCTTTTAATCCTTATTACAAATAAACATGTTTGGATGTGCTCGTTATGACATTATGTGTCTCCAGCTTTCATAGTGGTTAACTTCAATAAAATCTTCTTGGGTTGGCAGGTATGTCAGGTGGTTGAACCAATAGAATATTCCATAAACTGGCTGTATCTTCATCACCAGGGTTCTTATGGCTCACTACTTTGCCTTTCCGAGTTACATACACACACAGGGTTGGAGCTATGACCAGCAGGTACAGCCTTGTGTGGTATAACCCTGATGATGGAGATGGAGTTGCTTACTGAAGCACTGTTTTACATGATCCAACCTACATGGCTTTCAGCCTGATTAGATTTTATTGAATTAGATTTTTACTTTGTGCTGTACCATTTGAGGCAGGTAGGTTACTGTTCCTTTGCTCACCCTTAACTGTTTTACTGCTTCAACTATCATAAACAGTGTAGCAGCCCTTCTTGAAGTGCACTTTTCCTAACTGTGTATTCAAAGTATGCACATATCTATTTGGTATCTAGTTTTGTTAACTGTTGTATCTGGTTCATGTACCAATGGTTTTGAAATGGCATAGTCCTGAAAAAATCATTGGCTTCTGTATGAAGAGATCCACATTTTCTGGAATTATGGTTGTAATGACATCCAAAACAACATGTTTGGATTATCACTACATTGTATCTCTCTGTGGCATTCATCACCATCGTCATGGTAGTCATCATCGTCACCTTTTTAATGTTGAATTTAAATGTTGCTACTTTCCTTCTTCTAGACGCACTGGTGCAAATAATGCCATAAGTAGGGATATTAGTATGTTCAATGGAAGGTCTGTTTTGATTGACAGTGTGTTACATTGTTTATTTTTATGAAGTAAGTCAGAACTCTTAAACGGATTTTACACTGTAGTTCAGCCACTGACATGTCATGTAAATTGTGGTGTTAATTGAGTTAGGTTATTTGTGAGTAACTAGATTAATATCTGGTACCATTTATGCTACTATTTTTTGTAAGAAATTGATTGAACATTACTCTTTCAATATTTAATTTAGATGCTGAATCATTAATGGTGTTGTTGTTGTTTGTTATGTTTTGTGTGTGTATGTCTTTATCACACTATGTTGCCATTGTTGTGTACTTGTTTTAGAATAGGCCATTGTGCTGCTAAACTAGTATTTCAATAGATGATGATGATGATGATGATGATGATGATGATGATGATGATGATGATAGTAGTAGTAGTAGTAGTAGTAGTAGTAGTAGTAAAAAGGTAAAGCAGTCCCATTAGAGGCCTGGACAGGTCCAGAGGGTTCCAGGAACTTAACGTTCCCAGGTTACGTGACAGTGGCCCAGGATGGTGGTAAGGTTGTCAGCCTTATGCACCGGCTGCCTTTGCCCCCAGGAAATACTCCTGGTACTCATTTCTGTTAGAGGCTGAGTCGATCCCAGGGCCATAGTGCGATCGGAAGGATTTTGTGCCAAAGTAGTAGTAGTAGTAGTAAAAACAACAGTAATAATAATAGTAAATTTTTAGTGAAGCTTTATTTTATTTTGAGGGCATTACTTAAAAATTCTGTCAAATTCTAAGTTAATGTAGTGTTGGTGGTAGACTATGGAGCATTGATGGAACGAAAGTGAAAGAAGGAACCAAATTATTGAGAGAAAAACCTATCCCACTACTCCTTTGTGCTCCACAAATTTGACATGGACTGAGATGAGATTGAATCTGGATGTCCATGGTGACAGGCCAGTGACTGGTACGGCCAAGCTGTTGCATGGCCGGTTTGGTGAATGAGGAGGCAATATTGGCTCTTAATAAGTGCTGATAGGAATCATGTTTCTCCTAACCCCTACTTCCACAGAAGTCTTAGTTTTTCCAGCTGCAGATTCATCAGTTGTGGTTTTTTAGAAATTTAAATCCCTTTTGGCAAGGGATTGCTGTTTTAGAAAGATATTTCAGTGGACTGCAAGAGTTCAATGGTATTTAATGCCAAAAAGCAGATTCTCATAAATACTGTGTCCAGAAAGTCAATCCAAGCTTTTATGTGGTTGTAATTGGTTGGTATATCCTTCTGATTGCACTATGGCCCTGGGGTCGACTCAGCCTCTAACAGAAATGAGTACCAGGAGTATTTCCTGGGGGTAAAAAGCAGCTGGTGCGTAAGGCTGACAACCTTACCACTATTCTGGGCCATTGTCTCGTAATCTGGGAACCTTAACTTTCTGGAACCGTCTGGGCACCTCGGGCCTGTAATGGGACTAATTTACCTTTTAATTAGTTGGTATAAGGACTGAGCTACAGGCTGGCTGATGCAGGGTTTGAATCCCAGCAGGAGCAATAGATTTTTCCGTTCTTCAAAATATCTAAAATGGCTTTGGGAGTCACCCAACCTACTATTTAGTGGGAACTGAGGTTCTTTCACAGAGGAAAAGTGGCCAGGACTTGATGTTGACCACTCACTTCCATCTAGTGCTGAAGTGAAGAATGAGTGAAGCCATACCTCTACTCTCTCATATGCCTTCATGGTGTGGACAGGAATTTACTATTTTAAGTTTTATACTTTCTTAACAATTTTTTTGTATTGATGAAGACAGAACTGTGAATTGAAGGTCAGCTTAAAATTTTCTGTCATTAAATTTCCACATAATCCTGTATTGTAGCTTGATGAATGTGTAGCCAGCAATGGACCTCAGACCATATAAATCTCAGCATTTCTGCAGATAATTCGTCACTACCTGCACTGATGTGCTGTTTGAGTTCATCTGACCTGGCTACCTGTACACACTGATATTGACATAATCTCATAAAAGTAAAACTGTGGAGTGTTAAATATTATGGTTTTTGAATGTAAGTGATGCGACCTTGCCTTCTGAACCAAAACATGTGAAATCTATCATTGTTTTATATTACAATCATTGTTTCTGTAATTAGTGCTCCATCTTGCTCTAAATATCTCAAGTTTGTCTTCTCTCAGTTCTCGAAAGGCCCACAAGAAAATGTCAAGGGTTGCTAATTTGATAATCTTGAAGGAGAAGTGGGTGGGTATCGGGTTTCATGTGTCATGATATGTTGAAACCATCTATTGGCTAGAAATCTCATGCCATGAAAGAGATGTCCACATATTTATTGACAAAATCTTGCTGATAACCTTCAATTCATTATTTTGTTTTCCTCACTATACAAGTGGTTAAGAAAATATTACCTCCTGGAGGACCTTTCACTATACAAGTGGTTGAGAAAATATTGCCTCCTGGAGGACCTTTCACTATACAAGTTGTTAAAAAAATATTGCCTCCTGGAGGACATTTCACTATACAAGTGGTTAAGAAAATATTGCCTCCTGGAGGACCTTTCATTATACAAATGGTTAAGAAAATATTGCCTCCTGGAGGACCTTGCTGGGTGCTTCTGTATAAACATGACTTCCACAGGTGGAGATGAACGTGATGAATTCTTCATTGGGCGTGATAAGGGAAATGTGTTGTTGGCCAAACAACTGGATTGGGAGAGGCAGCGTGAATACAACCTAACCATCAGTGTGACAGATGGAGTACACACAATCTATACCCAGGTGAGTGGTGAGATGGTATTGATAAACATAATTATTTCTTTTGTTTAATAAATAGTGTATTTTATATCAATGTGCTAATTCTGTATTTTACTTACAATTACAATTTTGTTTTGACAATTATGACCTTGAATAAATATTGTGCCATTATTTCTATTATCAACCAACAACTGCACTTACATAACTTTCACACAAAACACTTTTAAAGCACTTAAAATCCTTCCAACATGTTTCGATCTTGTCAGATCATCATCAGGGAGCTTTGTTGTTCCTTGCTAAAGTTGTGTTACAATATTCACAATTTAATTCGTTTCTGCAAACAAGGTGTTGTGGCAGCATGTCATGTTGTGTAGGAATGTGTTGTAGAGAGAGCAGTTGGCTAGGTGTGCTCATTATGTAGCATACGACGCACACTTAGCCAACTGCTCTCTCTACAGCACATTCCTACACAACATGACATACTGCCACAATACCTTGTTTGCAAAAACGAATTAAATTGTGAATATTGTAATATGACTTTAGCAAGGAACAACAAAGCTCCCTGATGATGATCTGAAATGATCAAAACATGTTGGAGTGATTTTAAGGGTTTTTAAATTGTTTCATGTGAAAGTTATGTAAGTGCAGTTTTTGGTTGATTATAGAAGTGATTCTACAAAAATGCATGGTGTAACAGTAAGATTTATTGTGCCATCATGTTCTTTTAATTTTTATGATGTATGGAATGTTTATAAATACCAGTATTTTAAGATGTATTATTCTGCTTCTATTAGTTGAACTGTTTTGTTCTGCAGCTATTTGTAACGGTGATTGATATCAATGACCACCGGCCCATCTTCTCACAGAAGATTTACACTGTTGAGATATCAGAGAATGTGGATAAGGGAACTGAAATTTTGAGACTGATGGCGACAGATGAGGATGAAGATAAGAAAGTATTCTACAGTCTGCATGCTGCACGCAGCCCTGTATCACACACAATCTTCATGATCGATTCTGTCACTGGTGCTATCTTTCTCAATGAGAAGTTAGACAGGTATTGCAAGTTCAGTAATTAGTAATTTTCACATTTCTTAACATTTTGACTGAGTGAACATGTTTCAACTTGTCAAGTAACTTTGTTACTCATATGTAATGGGCCATAATAACAAATGTTAGAAACACATATCCCTGTCAGATATCTATGGCTAATCTTGTTCATAAATTCAAATACTCTGGTCTAGCTAGATATCCCTCAAACGGCTCATATAGCGAAGTCATTATTCTCACAATGAGGGTAAATAAAATGCATTTCTGTGGTCATATACAGTTTGTAATTGGCTGATGACAATGTGAAATATTAGCACAGTGAAAGAACAAACTTCAAGACTTCTCAGAGGTTTGGTACTAGACACAGTGGGCCATCATGTCATGCAGATAATGTTGGTTTGTTGTATCCACCAAAGAAACTACTCTGATCGGACGTATCTCAGATGTTATCCAGTCAGGGCATGGATCCAACTTCGTTGCTTAGGAGTGAGGGAGTGTGATGGCTATGCAGTGTAACTTTCATAGACTTCAATTGATAGCCTTTACTAAAAATTACTAGTTACATGCAAGAAAGAGGAGAGTAATTAGGCACCACTGCTGCCGCTGGACTCGCCAGATGATCTTGGGATGTCTTGCCCCAGAGACTTCTTAATCAAGAGTCTGCATAATACAGTGTAAGGTTTCAAGTAGAGTACAAAGGATTCACTGTCAACTGATGGGTCCAGCGATCCCTGGTCACCTTAAGTGCTTAACCATGTACCACAGGCTGTGGCCTGGTGGCAGGCGTGTGCATACAGAATTCTTAGAACTATTTCCCCTGACCTGCATAAAATAAACTCTAGAGCTGCAATTAACATATGGCAATACACATCAATAAAATGATTACGACAAAACAGTAATACAGTCATGCTGGCGTAACTATGCAACAGGTTAGAAGAGGATTAATGTCGATTGTTTAGAGACTGTATTTTATTTCTCACTGACATTGAGCATTTGCATGTGAATTTAATATTTGACTACTGTAAAGGAAGGGTTTTTTAGTCATATTTATTTGTAGTTCATTTCATATCATCCTTGATGTGTTTGATGTGCAAGAAGTATAAAAATGCATTAAAGATACCATTTATCATTACAGTGCTCAAAATCATGAGTTCTGCACTGTTTGTGAGAGAACATGAAAGGTTAGAATTTATGAACTGACAATCTAAAGCAGTGATATAGGGAATATGATAGGTCTGTTTTACTGTGCATGTATTTCATAACCTGATTTGAAATGTTATCTGAAGTATTTGTGTCAATACCCCATTGTGTGAGCCAGCATCCAGCTGCAACTACCAGGCGAATTTTGAGGTTTTTACAATGTTGTGGTTGAAGAATCCATTCTTTTTTGGGGTTATAGGACCACTGAACCATTGAAGATGAAGGTGGTATGTTCCTTTGAAACTTCAGGGAACACTTACCCAGTGACACAGTGCCGTATCCTAGAAGAACAGTTTTCTGTAATTAACCCTGTGGGACTGGGATTATATGCAGTGTGTACTCTCCCAAAAAAAAATCCAGGAATTTAAATGGCTGGCATTACTTTGCATGTTCTTGGGTGATGTCTTTATATTGCTTCGGCCATTGTAGTTGTACACTGTGCATTGTCTGTAGTTGGCTTTCAGTGCCAAAGGGTTAACAATGTTAGAAATTTCAAACTTGAGCACTTAACAGAAGAAGAGTTATGCCTGAAGTAACTCAAGTAACCTACACTTTGATATTAATGTATTACAGTGTTTGCTTCTTTATTAATGTCAGCAGTGCTGCTAATTGTACAGGGATTATACGTTTTGTCTAGAAGTTGGAAGAGTTTTGCAAAGCTGACATACATTTGAGTCATCAAGAGATACAATTGCATCCTATTATCTTTGACAGAGAAACAATTGAAGAACATATCTTGATAGTCATGGTGAAAGATCAAGGAACTCCATCTGAACGAAACTATGCCCGTGTGGTTGTGACAGTCCACGACCATAATGACCATGCACCTGAGTTTACAAGTCCCATTCTGCAAGGCAAGGTATTTGAGACTTCTCCTGTTGGCACTGCCGTGGTTCAAGTGTACGCCATTGATAGAGATCATGGCCAAAATGCAAAGATCTCCTACTCAATAACTTCCGGTAAGTGTGTGTGTGTGTGTGTGTATTTTGCAATAAACCATGTTAAATAAAATATGCAGTTAATTTGCTTACATGCATATGTTTCAGATAGTATAGAATTCTTAGAACAAATTGCATAATGTGCAGTTTAAATACATGAAATTTTTTCTATATACACATTATTCATTGGTGCGAGGATGTTATGTGGTGTGTATATATTCATAATCAGTGTAATCAGCCTGCTTTGGGGTATATGTGAATGCTAGGGTGATCATGAGGACAGTTTTTCTGAAGTTGGGAATTTTGTGTAACAGTGTAAATGCAAGTAACTGAATTAATTCTAGGCTGTTGTAAAGTTGTTATGAATTTCATTTTGTGTGAGTATCATTGTGTGTCAACTTGATGATGTGAAATCGTGCATCATTAGAACAACGATGTAAGCAACCAACAAGATGCAAAAAATTCCATTTCTTGATCTCTTTAAAACAGCTCTACATGTTTCAGGCGACAAACTCGTCCATCCTCAGGAGCGCTTTTTGACTGTATATACAGCTTTTGGTACAATGCACCGATTTTGCTGCCAACCGATGACATGGTTGAGATGGAGTTCCATCTCAACCTTGTCACCAGTCAGCAGCTGTATCGGTGCATTGTACCAAAAGCTGTATATACAGTCAAAAGGTGCTCCTGAGGATGGACGAGTTTGTTGCCCAAAACATGTAGAGCTGATATAAAAAGATCAATAAATGTAATTTGTTGCATCTTGTTGGTTGCTTACATCGATCATTGTGTGTCACTTTAAAATAAGTGTATGATATAAGAAAGTTACTGTAGTTTATGGTAAAACTGAAGCATTCATTTGAATTATTTTGTTGTATGAGTGCAATTGTTTTCTATATGTTTGTTAGGTAATGTTGGCAATGTGTTCAGCATCGATCCTGAGATTGGTACAGTGAGTGTGGCACGTGAGTTGGACTATAGTGTCATGTCAGAATATACACTGATGGTCAAAGCTATGGACAGTGGTTCCCCTGCCTTGTTTTCTACAGTCCATGTGCATATAATGGTGACAATGGCCGACAATGCACCTCCAAGGTATTTGCAGTAGTGAAGTGACCAATACCGTTCAAATGCTTCATTTAGAGTTATGTTGTCACTATGTTGTGATATTGGAGGTGCATAAATTAACTGCTTCACTGTTACCCTGTTTGACTGAAGAGCTGGTATGTTTTTATTGCACCACTAAGAAAATTTGAAGACAAGAGGAAATATTTTATTACATGTCGAAAGATTAAAATCATATGTAAATATTGTAAAATTAATTATGCAGTAAGTATATAAATTTACCAGGAACTACAGTAAAACCCCTGTTAATTTTTTTGTAGGTAAAATGTATTTGGAATGCAAAACTGAGAAAAATCTGAAGTGGAGAAAATTTTAATGAGGCTAGTGATGTGGGATAATTGTAATTGAATACTAAATTTAGGAAAACATTAAAATAAGGAACATTAGTAGGCTTCTTAGGATTACATACAATTTCACATTGCTTGTGCAAAATAAAACTACTTTTAAATCTTCACTTAGAGCCAGTCCTACAGGTAATGATGTGTGTATTTCATTATTCATGGTATTGGCCCTAAGTGAGATCTTAAAAATGCATACAATCCTAAACCTAACTCATTAGTTTGTGTTGGTAATTGTAATTGAAAGAGCACTACCAGATTAGTTTGCAGTGTGTTAAGTTGGGTTACGTGGGGTTAAGTTATTTGAAACCAGGTTAGGTTACATGCAGTATAATTCAGTAGAAAACAGAGTGTTACCTTTATGAATGTCTCTGTGTACACCTGTGATTAGGGACTTTTTCCTCTGTTGTGTACACATTATACAATTGAACTGTTTGCATTATAAATTCCTGAGGTGTTAAATAACATATGTAATTCATTGGTAGTTACCTCTCACAGTTTACACTCAACATTTATTACTCTTGTTTATGGGTTTACCCGTCCTGTCATGGTATTCTTCAACGCATCATCAGATTCACTCAGTGAGCTTTGAGACACCTCTCTCCCAAGAAATGTGCATGTTGTATACCTTCAGGAAAATTAGCTGCACAAAAGTTTGTGCACACATTGTATACAGGGTGTTTCACAACTTTAGGGCATAACTGCAGGAGGTGATTTCCTAGGCCTTTGTGATCAAAAAAGTTCATATAAACATGTGTCCGATTTTGGACGGTTACGGAGTTATGATCGTTTTTTAATTTCCGTACATGCCCTCATGTGAACCGCGTCTATCAGCTGGCGGGTCGCTATTTTTAGCCAGCTACAGACACTTGTATGGTACCTATGGCATGCGGGGAAAGGTGGGGTGCTAAGTGCTACCCGCGCGGTTCACAACCGAGCGGCAGCCTGTGTTGTGGCCGGCGGTGGCATTTTCGAAAATCAGCTTTAAGCACCAATAAATTCAAATTAAAGGTAATTTCATGAAGTTAACTTTACATTCGTACTTTAAATGTATCATGTATTATGCTGGTTTATTATTTTGTTCCGTTTATTGTCAGTAATCGTTACCTTCTA
>Ga0123354_10008057_pt1 | contig 15979 bp, 6 predicted proteins | sample TergutLab28metaG_2_FD_97872 | JGI IMG/M metagenome (GOLD analysis project Ga0123354, IMG submission 97872) | Labiotermes labralis P4 segment gut microbial communities from Petit-Saut dam, French Guiana - Lab288 P4 | ecosystem: Host-associated > Arthropoda: Insects > Digestive system > Gut ...
CCCTTTGTGATTCTACAAACATCAACACGATAATCAAGTTCGTTCCAAACTGTTTGTAGCATGTCAGCGGTGATGGTTTCAATGGCGGTTCTGATTCGTACCTTCAGTTCCGGGATACTTGCGGGAAAAGGAGGAACTTAAACCTGATCCTTGACGTAACCCCATAGAAAGAAATCACATGGGGTTGCATCTGGAGGAGGTGGCAGGTTATTAAAACCCCGACAATCATTTTGAATAAATCTGTATTTGCTGACAGAAAAGCTGGTGGAATATTAGCGACAAGTAAAGGCTAGTTATGCCAGTTTGAGTCGTGGCGTCGAAACAAGTGTTCAGTTTAGACTGTGACGTACCTTCGCAGTTATTCAGTTATCCAGCGTGTTTCAGAATTTATTTGCGTCGCAAGGCTCAGAACATGCCTACAGAAACCGGTGTATTTTTGCTCTCTTCTTTCGTAATTTATTGCCTATTGGGATTGCGATTTAAACGTTCCGTTTTCAAATGTGACTGTACGAAAACCACTCGAGTCTCAAAAAGCGCCTACTTCACAGTCATCATTGCCTTTTGAGACGCGACGTGCCGTACTTTGACAGACGGGTACCGATGTAAGGAAGGAAAGCATTGCCTTCGGATTCAGCTTACTGTACGTTATCCCCCAGACACCATGGCTTCACATCTACACATGGTTGAGTCCTGTACGTCATAAAGCTGGCCCGAAACGACCCAGTGATCCCTCACAGCCAGAAGACACTGTATAGGTGAAACCGATGAATTCAACCGCTTTACTGTCATTGTTTTTGAGAAATTGTGCGGGGTTATAATTACATAACTAGGAGAGGGGTGATCTGTTTTGTTAAGTTGCAAACATAAGCTACTATCAGCATGTAGACAGCACGTTGCATTTGTTCCATTCCAAACATGACTTTACAAGAAACCATTTTAAGTTGGCTCTCAAACACTCGGAAGGGTATTTTAAAACACCCACCATTTAAACTAAAAATTTAACGAAACAGTTAAATTATCCATACTGCCTCTACAATTGATCTTGCATCATTCATATTTAATGCTCATATATTTAATAATAATAATAAAAGTCAAGGAACTCCAGAAAACAGCCATATTGGGCACTGCACACACACTTCGGAAAGTACTAATGTAAAAGTACAATAGATTGAACACTGAAACTAACTATATAAGCACCGTGAATAGTAACAACAGAATAGCTGCAACACTGTACTCCCTGCATAAAGGAGATGATATAATAATAATAATAATGTTCGTTAAGTTTCTTAAGTGTCAGCACTGCTTCAGGTTTCCACGCCAGGGACGGTTTAGTTTGTGGCCTTCCGGGTTATGAATCCGTGCAATATGGTAGGTTGTTACCTATGTTTCGGAAGAACATATTACCTGCATTTCTACGGTGTAAGTTTCGCGTCACAGGAAACAAATAACAGCACACAAGCTACTGTTTTCAGTAAAGATAAGGTGTACGTCATATTTATTTTATATACTGATTATTTTGGTGTGTCGACCTATAGCAAGCGAAATACTTGAGAAAGTTACGGACGTTAGACGGAGAGAAGTCTTCAAGAAATGAATAGCTCAAGGCACTAATTAAATGTGGGCCGGGTAGCTCAGTCGGTATAGCGACTGACTAGGGGCTGGATGGTCCGGGATCGAATCCCGGTGGGGACGAGATTTTCCGCCCGTCCAGGCCGGCCCTAGGGCCCATCCAGCCTCCTGTAAAATAGGTACCGGGTCTTTCCCGGGGGTAAAGTGCGGCCGGGGCGTGCTGCTGACCACTCACCCCCTTTAGTGCCGCGGTCATGGAAGAGTAGAGCTGTACCTCTACCCACCCTTTGGGCCACACCGGGCCTCTAACGGGATCACTTTACCTTTACCTTTACCCTACTTAAATAGAATTACACCGAAACATGCGTGCATTCTAAAGGAAGCCAGTACTGCCATAAAAATTAAAACAGAATACCTCTCCTCTGTTTATTCTTACGACGAAGTTCTCAGAAGAAAACCTACAGCTCCGCCAAAGCGTTCTTCAGGGTACATATCGCGGCTATCGGAGCAAAGGAGAATTCGCCACCGACGTCCTGTGCGTCCCTTGATAACAGGAAATTTAAACAAAGCGTTTACAGAATAAAGCAATAGATAAGGGCTGCGAACATTGCTGGGACAGACTTTGACGTCATTCGATCGACAGACCTCAGGTTCGCACGAAACTCGACACACGGAGTAAATTTAACGTCACAGAAAAACAAGTGATTGTTAATCACACAATAGAGTAGACTGAAACACTAAGGCGGAATGTACGAAGCATGTTGCATTGGATCCAGTTTTTCTGTTACTGATCTTGTTGACAAGGTACATAAAATAATACCATAGCCTTTAGAAATACAGCGGTTACTATGCGAACGACGCGCCTCCTTAATACCAAAAACGAGCTGTTCCGATCTTAAATCGCAAAGCCCACTTCCATGAAAAATGACATTTGAGTATTTTTCGAAAATCTGTAGGGAAAAATCAAGTTTCATTAAAATCTGACAAGAATAACGGGTAGTTTAAATGAGACCAATACACATTTTTGACCACATCTCTCTCAATTCTTCTTACAGTGTGAAATTTTTCAGACAGAACTGTTGAGAAAATCAAAACACATATTGATGTTCAGTAACGCTTTTTCGAAAATCTTGACTTTTTATATGATAAGGTGGAAAAATATTATAGAGCCAGATAGGCCAAATACGACAACGTGGCGCATGCGCATTTCACGCTGGATTCCTAAGGCTGCAAACACACAGAATATGTGATACCTATTGCTTTGCCACTAAAACAATGGTTGTAGGAACGCGCCTCAATGTTACATTATACATATATCGTCTGTCTTGTTTGGCTTATTTTCCTTGAGAACGAGGACCAAGACAAACGTTTCCGAACTGGCCGCATGGAGCACTAGTCGCATATACGGCAGCTATGCGCCGCTTCATACGGCTACGTTGATTTAGCATGAATTAGTGTGGTTCGTGTCGCTGTAAGAGAAAGATGAATTTTTACGTAATTGGTGTTTTGGTATGTTTGTGTTCAGTGCGCTCTGCAATGTTTGTGACCAAAAGAAATGGCAAATATCAAGCAACTGAGAATTTGCATGAAATTTCTTTTTAACGTTGGATAAACAGCTTCTGAGACGAAATGTACTTAGAAATGTCTTCCTCACAACGCCATGTAGAACAAAGACCTTTAAATGGTAAGCATATCACAAGGGATTGACCAAATTTCGTTTGAGAAGTCTGAACGTTTAAGTCGCCCGTCTTAATGTCGGACTGATTACGAAGTGAAAAATTGCGTCACCTCATACACAAAGAACTCAGCTGTATGACCAATGATGTTTGTATCATTCTAGGTCTACTATATGATACATGATGAAGTGTTTTATGGAAAATTTAAACATGAGGCGAATTGTCTTAAATTTGTGTCACATCTGCTGAATGACACGAGAAACAGAACATATTTGCGGTGCACAAGGTCTGAGAAGATTAGGTCAAAACAAGACAAAACTCCTCTATACGGCGTTCATTTTCATACAAATGAAAAATCGGTTAAATAGATGAAGATTCGAGGATATTGAAGAAATTCAAGCTGAACTGCAGGTGGTGGTGAAAAGCATCGCGATACGGGAGGTGCAGCGTTGCTTACAGAAATGTATGAAGTCCCAAAAGGGAATATTTTAAAGGGGATAATACCGACAATTAAACAAGGTAAGTGTAAAAGTTTTATACTCTGCCAGTCCGGAAACTTTCAGCTCTCACATTTCGAGTCAAGATAATGTGCACGTGAAGTTTTCCGCATATAACTTTGAAGATTGCTACGGTTTGCATGTCTGTAGCAGCAGATATAGTCAAGGCTTCAAACATAATGTGCAGGTATGTTTACTATTTCTGTACCAAACGGCATTTTCCTATCGGAGAGTTCCGTTACTTGTGTCCATTAAAGCGCAAAGTACAAGAGTTTCTTGCCTCAAAGGTTGCATATTCTCCCAGGGTTTATTACCGTACGTCATATCAGGACCGAACAGTAAGTACTGCTTTTGTTGCTCTCGGCTCACAAAGTCACTCGTACGTCGTGCTGTTGTTACAAATTGTAACAAATTTTAAAAAATACGGTTCCGAGAAATTTGAAAAAAGAACCTGGTAAAATTTTAAAACGGCCTACAAACGTTCACACCATGAATCTGATGTTTACTGGACCGTGCATCATTGTGATAGTTGAAGAATAAAAAACCAACTAGATGTCACTTGTTTTATTTACTTTACTTCTTAGATACTTAACATGTTTCGGGCATTAATATGTCCATCTCCAGGAGTTTGCGGCTATGTTGTTGAACTGCTACATTGGCTGTATTGTTCTTGGATTGCTGTGTGTTGGAGTTAGGGTGCGGTTCGGCTAGCAGTCACAGCAATCCAAGAACAATACAGCCAATGTGGTAGTTCAACAACATAGTGGCAAACTCCTGAAGATGGACATATTAATGCCTGACACATGTTGAGTATCTAAGAAGTAAAGTAAATAAAACAAGTGACATCTAGTTGGTTTTTTATTCTTTAACGTTCACGCCATGTTTAGCTTACCAGTATACACTTAGGGAGCTTTAGTAAACTTTCGAAAAGTGCCTATTAGTTATCATGTCTGTCCGTCCGTCCAGATTCAACAACTCGTCCCTGGCTGCATGGACTTTCGTGAAATTTGATAATGGTGGGATTTAACATATCTGTCAGCTTTGTAAAAGTCGGACAAAAATTCAGGCACTTTACATGTAGATAGATGCAAGGCCCTACATTTTCATACGCTAGATATCAATTTTCGGGTGGATTCCGCCTTCTCCATCTTCGGGGTAAAATACTGAGGCAGCAGATTCCTGCAACGTGGTGGCATCTTCTACTGAAGAACTACACTGATAATATCGTACAGGACAGTAATAATAATTTGATCTCAGTATTTAACCAACTTGATGCACAAAATTTGTTTCACAATAAGTTTTGTTCTTTCTTTCATGCCTGTACATGTTTCGAGCACATGTGCTCATAACCAGGAGGTTAAAATTGCATTACACAGCCTCTGGTATCATTACACCTATAGGTGTGATGATACCAGAGGTTGTGTAATGCAAGTATCATTACACCTATAGGTGTGATGATACCAGAGGCTGTGTAATGCAATTTTGACCTCCTGGTGATGAGCACATGTGCTCGAAACATGTACAGGCATGAAAGAAAGAATAAAACTTACTGTGAAACAAATTATGTGCATCAAGTTGGTTAAATACTGAGATAAATATACTTAGATGCACGGTCAGCAAAACGTCAAAATTAGTAATCATAATGTTTTATGTTTCCTAAAAAATAATATAAAGTTTAAACGCTCTGCACAATGGGTATCTTCACGACGCAGTAAGAAAAGACGTTTGCTGTTGCTCCATCGCTACATTCTTGTCATTGAGGAGAGCAGCTTAAATTCACGTATCAAGAAAACTCATCGTTTGACGCCTAACATGTCCGTAACGTGAAATAAAAAGATGTGTTGGAGAGGTGACTAACAGACGTAACTTGGAAACAGGCCATGGGAGGAGTGAGGAAACTTCTGAAATTGTAAAGCATTCGAAATATATCATATAAATTCGAAACAGGTTACCACTTGCACAGACAAAATTGGATATAAAATACATATGAAATACACACGAAGACTAATCGGTACAAGTAGGGTATTGGTATAAACTGTAAAAATAATGCACAATTTTAAGACATCCCTGTCGCATGTGTCAGCAGGCACTACTATACACTATACTGGCTTTCGGAAAGCAGTGGTAACACAAGTATGTCCCTGCCAGAACTCATCTCAAATAACGCTGAGAATGTAATTAAAAGTTTTAATCACTATCCTTTCTCCTCTCTTTGTTTACTGAAGTAAATCAATTTGTCTGTGACCCAATTTCAAAGTTCACATCTTTACCGTCACACAACTAAACTGTATGCATCTGCATGATTGGCACCTGAAACGGTACCGAGGCCGTTACTAGTCGCAAAGACTGCGAACATCCCCTATGGCGACCACACCGAAATTACGCAGCACGTGGTCAAGCAAAATAATTTAGTAAGTGATCCCGTTACAGGCCCGGTGTGGCCCAGAGGATTGGTAGAGGTATAGCCCTACTCTTCCGTGACCGCGGCACTAGAAGGGGGTGAGTGGTCAGCAGCACGCCCCGGCCACACTTTACCCCCGAGAAAGTCCCGGTACCCATTTTACAGGAGGCTGGGTTGGCCCCAGGGTCGGTCTGGACAGGTGGAAAATCTCGTCCCCACTGGGATTCGATCCCGGACCATCCAGCCCATAGTCAGTCGCTATACCGAGTGAGCTACCGGTCCCACAAAATAGTTTAGTGCACGTACATAATTACCAACATTTAGTCGAGTCGGGACAGGATGCTTGATATACGCAGTTACTAAGTAGGTTAGGGGATGGGCGACCGAGGAACCGCTGCTCGATGGCCCTCAACAGTTTCAAATTCTTCTGCACTCCTACAGCGCCCAGACCGGCTCTGGAACCACGCCGATCTTGTCCATTCAAAGGTCACCTCGTGCTCTTTTCCCGGGGACAAAGCGATTAGGAAGTGAAGCTGATCACGTCCATCTATCTACTACCACTGATAACTCAGGCTGATATTTGCTAACATCGTGGGCTCGGTCGTCACTGTAAGGGATCAGGACTGACGTGAGGGACTCGTTGGCAGTGACTTCAGAGTAAATAGAATCGTCTTTCCTCTGGGATGTTAGGCGGTATATATTGGCAGTTACCGATGTTTCGAGACAACCTATTTGGTCTCAGTTCCCCTTGAAAATGGGCCCGACAAGTCTTAGCAAAACGTCTTTGTCACTCTACACCACGTAACATATCAGAAAAGCAAAGATCTCGTTAGCAGTATATGGATGACGTATTGGGGGCAATGACGAGACCGTAAGAGCGCACAGACAATTTCGACGGACAGCATTTATGACATTTCTGTCTGGTGTACACACGGGTATAGTACCCACAGTTTACGATATTCTAGAGCACGGGTGTATAAATTTTCCGTGAATGTAGCAGCCACCCGAAAGTTTGGCTTAAAGCTGGGTCCAAACTAACGTCCGATGAACAGCAGGAGCTACCGAAAAAGATTTTTTTTTTTTTTGCCACGGCGACCCGAAGCCTGAGATTTGTGCACTCTTGCCATAAAGGTTCTCTGTCGTGTTCACAACAGGCTGGCAATGCATTCTACTTGAGTCATTTCAGAGACCAACTTTCATACCGTGTTTTTTTTAAAAATCCGTGTTCAGTCCATTCCCTTTCGTACACAAATTCCCGAGTGGTGGTCTTCCTTTGACAGTTGTAGGCTAAAGTTATGTTCGTTATGTGACACCAATTCATGCTACACGCCCCGCCCATTTAATTCAACTTATATAATTAATACATTAGTTCAATTTAATTCAATTACTTTATTAAATAATAAGAAGTGACAGTACCCATCACAGATGATATGAATCAGTGGCTTCATCCTACTATTATCTTCTATTTCTGAAGTTCAGATACTCTCTTCTGTCTACACTTTTTTTATGAGACAAAGAGAGAGAGAGAGAGTTGGACAGAGGGAACTAATAATTTCACATGCAGCAGAAAATATTACAGTTTTATTTAAACACGGGAAAGAAAGAGATTACGGAACAAATACCAGGAAAGCTTCCAACAATTTTATAAATATAATATATCGTTCGGTAGTTAAAAACATTCACCACTTATTTCAACGCAGTCATTCCGTTGTGTATTGATTCTATACATTCACTTTATTATATATATAAATATATTTCAGTCATAACAACTGTATAATAAAAGCATAGGTTAAAGAGACATGTTTCGACTTAAAAAGTCATCGTCAGGCTAAGCTAAGAACCATGAAGTTCTTTACAATGTGGCTGTGTGCATTTGGGATCCCAGATGGCTCACAATGTGTGCTGTGATTCTTACCATGTATATATACATGGCACACATTGTGAGCCATCTGGGATCCCAAATGCGCACAGCCACATTGTAAAGAACTTCATGGTTCTTAGCTTAGCCTAACGATGACTTTTTAAGTCGAAACATGTCTCTTTAACCTATGCTTTTATTATATAGTTGTGTTGACTGAAAATATATATAATAAGGTGAATATATTCGTCACTTATTTTAAAAAAGATACATTTCCGGGGAATCTATTAAAGTGATAAAAAGCTATTTCTTTGCATTATGATCAACCACAATACGTTCTGGCTGAGAGAGGCGCCGTTAACTTTACGTAAGCCATCCCCGTTGTCCTGCACACAGTCATAAAAACAGGTAGAGTTGTTGTTGTTCCTAAGATACGTTATGTGAATAAAGCTCCTTAGCAATAAATTATCCACAAGTTGTGTTTGACTTTACTCATTTTATGAAGTGCCGTTAAGTTTTTCTCCTCGCTTGATTCTGGGCAATGGCCTCTTTAGAGTCTCTGCGAAGGAGTTCAGGAACTTACTAAGCACGCTCTCATACATTAAATTTCTTATGCGATGCACGATAAAGCGTCCGACCAACGTTCGGTATTTCGAGGTCGCCTGCTGTGTTTCCTTTGGCCCTCTATCCGTATACACAGACAACCTCAAATACGCCGTAACCACCTATGCAGCTCCAGGTTGCTTCAGATGCAATGCCACGTGACCCCAGAAATTAATGCATACTACACATGCAGTAAACCCAAATTCTCATCCATCGCAAGAGATAAGTAAAATAGTAAAATGAATGCAAATATTTACTGCAGTATTTCACAATGACATTGATCAGAATTTAGTAATAATTTGTAAACTAAAAGGAACAAAACTTAAAAAAGAGAGTACGTTTCCTGGACAAAGGAAAGGGGCGTCAACGTTTGCTGTATATAATATGGTTCCAGCAACTACTGACGATATCACACACACACAAACACACACACATACCAAGAACACATAAAACACACACATAAACACACACGGGAACTAGAAACATCGCTGTTAAGCGTCGGTCTCTCACGCGCAAGTCAGGTTTCGATCCCCGCCAGGTCTTCTGGAATCTACGGTGGACACAGTGGCACTGTAAAGAGTTTTCCCCTAAGTAGCTCTGTTCCCCCTATCACTATCATTCCGCCAAATGCTCAGTAGTCATACACTTACCACAAGCAACATAAAACCTTAGCGACAGCGTCATTAAATAACAATTAACTATGATATCCACAAAACCTTGGAAACATTATCTGGTAAGCAGGTGACCCGCCCTGGCACACATTTTGGTCAGAAGTACAGTTCACTTAACATTTTATGGAGCTGCAAATTCTTCAGTGTGCTAAATTATTAATTTTATTAATTCACGACCCTCTACCAACAAAATGCACAAAATTGGTCCTTAGATGTTTATATTATAATATCACACTCAACATTCTTTTATATTTCGGTCCGCAAGGGACCATCACCACGGAACCAAACCAAAGTAATACCACATAAAACCAAACTGGCCAGTTTTATGCACTGTTCACGAATAAAAGAGTCGAATAGTTACAATACAGACAGTTCTTTGTAGAATAGTTGTATAAATATGTTGGGTCTTGAGATATACTTCATCTTCTATTTGCTTGCCTAGTTCCAAATTCTCAAGTCTGTGAAGATGAAATGCTGTCAGATTTAAAGTGCCTCCAGAACTGAATAAAATGCACATTTTTAATCTGTAATTATGGTACTGTTTTATTCGAGTAACTGGGTACCAATGTCTCTGAAGAAGAGTAATCGTCCGAAACCTTGATACCCACCTCTCAGAACGCAATAGCACACATACTTATCTCCATGTGGACCTCATACGTTTTACTGCAATTGTTTCATCGTGCTGTTGCCGATGAAGCAAGCCAACAGTTGTGACAGCACGAACTCATATGCTGCTGTGCAATAAACCTATATAATGTTTCGATTGCGTGAAATTTTTCTTTCTCATCTGAGCAGATTCCACAGTGCCGAATGGTAACACAATTAGGAAACATGGAATGAGAAGGACGTGAAACGTGGCTGAACAGTTGTATTTTATTTCCTGGATGAAGACTAGCTTGGAGGAAGAGTAAAATCACGTAAAAGTCTTAGGATAGCTCCTCTCCAAGCTTTTGAAAAACAGAATAGGAACCTCGCACCAGGCGAGTTCAGATTTTTGAAACTCTTTTCATTTTACTCTCTCAAGAATTGATATTTTTAAAATTGTCACACAATTTTAGATATAACAAGAGTTTCTGTTTTCTTTATAAACAGTGCGTCAAATGTTGTTCGCTTTCAATTTTAAGATACATCCTTTCCTTTATCAGTGTTTTATACACAGATCTACGGTGAAACGGAAATAACAGCTTTTCTCTCTTATATGGCAGAGAGTAAAAGGAAACCAATACGAAGACGATTACTGGATATATTCATGCATTTTCGTAGGCAGAAAAAGTCATTTAAGCAGAAGATAAATTAATATACATTTAAAAACCCAGTGTACTTAAGAAACTTGTGAAATAATTTGATTTAGAGTTATAAATTACAAAAGCCAGAGCTGGGGGATTTCAGCATTTAAAGACTACTGACGCATTACTCCTCTGTCGAAATTACTGGAACATTCAGAGTGATAAATGATGTAGGATAGCTGCAGTTTACAATCCTGAAACTTTGAAATTCGTCACGAAAGATATTTCTTAATTCTTTTTAAAGTGAAGCGCTGATGTAGAAGGAGACTACGGTGGAAGGACTGGTTAAGTGCTTCGTAATTATACTTATTATTTACTGCGTATTTGATCGTACATTACATGGGTAACGACGATTTAAGCGTCACAAAGCTGAACAACAATTCAATTGGAAACACAAGTGCAACATTTTACATTGCCTTTTGTGACACCAAACTGCACGAAGATTGAAATTTTAATTTAAAAAACAGAGCCATATTTATGACAAACATAAACACCGAAAAACAGTGCGTTCGTTAGAAGGAGCTCCTTGTGTCTTACCTTTTAGAAAGATATCTTAAATAACAGAAAATACGAATTTAACAAGCACGTTTTTCACGAACAAGACAGTTGCCTACTCGTAATTAAGATTCATCTCTATATTTAAAAAAGTATACTGATATCACAATTACAAACCGAAAATTCCTGTAAAATGAAAAGAGAAAGAACGTGTACTGTTTGTGGAATTGGGCAGATGTGCACAGCAGTGCGAATAAATCGCATAAATAATAATTTCTTATTGTCTAGAACGTTATTCGAAAGGATTATTGAATAGCCAGAACACGCATATATGCGCCGGTATCCTGGCTCACAAATTCCTTTAAATTTCTTCATGATGTCAATAAGTTTATAAAGAAGATAAGGGTAGGCCCATTTGTCATTTTCAACCAAGTTAAACAAAATTTTGTTCTAAACATTACGCTTAAATTTCGAAGTTATTTCCATTTCTCCAGAGGGACGATACGTTACAGACACCAATACTCGGCGTGGTGAGTTAGTGGGAGGGGGTGGATGACTGGCTGGCTGGCTGGCTGGCCAGACGACTCACTGCTCAGTCACGCTTTCAGTATTTTTAGCTTCACTGTCGATGCCGGTCTTAACGTGCAGTCTTCCAAAGTCAAGGCAAAATGTACATACAGAGGAAATCCTTGCACGTAAATCCTATTTCTCCTGCTAGGATTTATATCAAGAAAACACATTCTATCGAAGTATACAGAAGGATAATTAATTTCTGTGTATTTCATCGGATGTTCAAGACCGTTTTTCGAGTTCGCGCAGAGTTTCTCTGGTTCTACAAGTAATACCTGAAAAAAAATTAATGCGTAAGGCCAAATCATAAAAGGCCTAAGGACAGAGAGGCGGTAAAATTCCACCGAGTTTTATGTATCGGCACGACTAGAATACAGGTAATCAGTCTCACTTCCCGCGGAGAAACTTCCCGATTTCCACCGGAGAGGACGGCGATGAGAATAGTCCTTCCCTATCGGGCATTATACCTGCCGTCGTACATTGACAGCGCTCTACTCCCAGGAGGATAGGCCGATCACTGCAATTAATTCTGCGGCAATTAGCAACACAAAGAAGATGTTGACTCCGGACAAATGCTCAGCTTCAGATGTGTAACTAACTAGCTAGCTAATTAACTAACTAAAGAAGTAACTAACGAACTAACGAGATAACTAACTAACTTCAGGCAGCCGAATTATTCCTTATAAGATCACATATATTCAGCTGGTCCAAAAATTCCGTGTATTTTAGGAAGCGCGAAAGTTTACTTCCGGATTCACAGCATTCAGCAGATTATCCTGTCATAAGCCATTTAAATCACGTAAATGTTTTCCTCACGTATTTATTTATAACCATTTTAATATTATACAACCTTCTAAACCTAGTTCTTACAAAGGTTCTCTTTCTTTCACCTGTCCTCACCCAAATTCTGTAAGCACTTCTCTCTCTCTCTCTCTCTCTCTTCCCGTACTGTGTCCACAAGCCCAATCAATCTCATCCTCCTTCCTTTCTTACAGTAATAACATTTCGCCGCAAGCAGTACACAAAACCTAAAACTCTGCATTACACAACCCCACAGTCTCATGTTACTTCCTCATCTTTGAAGCTTACACACATTTAATAACGAATTCGAATAATCGGTGTGACAGCCGTACTCACATACCCATTTTGCTTGATGAAAACGGCAGCAAATGAATGCTGTATGCCGGAGCGTCATGTTAACAACAAACAGAATACAGTACTATACGCCGCATACAATAATGTTACCTCGTGAAAGGACGTTGTAATGTCAGTTGCCATACCTCATAGGGGTCGCATTAAGCAGTACACAGTGAGACAGAATCCGAGAATGCTTAAAGAAGCGGCTGGGAAAGACGAAACCGTATAATGTGCGTACTCATTCAAGGTAACATATAAATATTTCAGAGACAAAATACGTGTTCTCCTCTCATACGATAAACAAGATCTGACATTATTTTTCCCATATTAAAAGCGATGGTGATTTATATCAAATACACCTGAACAAAGATCTTTGCAACACTGCAATCTAAACTAGTGAATTAAGTTGTAACAAGAGAGGGAATGTACGTACCGTGTAACATTAACATGTGTTCGGGTTTTTGCGTCCCGGACCCTTATTAGAAAGTCATACGATTTCATCCACCGCAGTCAGTCACAATTCTTGTTGCTGGGCACAATTATGCCCATATCTTACGGGTTTTTATTAGTGTATTTTGAGAAAGGTTTGCACATCCACGCTTATTTTGTTTAATGTGTCTGTCATATACAATTTCAAGTTTTCATCCTCTCGAAATACTTTGTAATTGCTTATTTCAAAACACCAATTGTATTATTCCTAATCCATTCACATAAAAATTTAAATAATTATTCACTATTTTTATTATACTTTCGTACTTTTATTAAACTACGGCAGATTAATTCGACTACTACCGATTACTATCGATTAATCTTATCGAGAACTATCGACGACAACCATGCCAAGGCTAGTACCCGAAACAGTCACAAATCCACATAGGTCTTGATGTAAGGTGCCTGACATTTTGCAAGATTTTAACCACTCTTCAATCTTTTCGACATTCTTCAGTAAAATTTCCGAGTGTAGTTTTTTTAATCGGTCCAGCTGTAGCAGATTTTTTCCATTCGAAAGGACGAACAGGTACGACGAAGTTAACAGGACCTTCAGTGCATCTAAGAAATGTGATTCCTTTCGGCATCTTGTTGGAATATTCGAGTATTTATTTGCAACAGTTACTCAAGAACATAACATACATTACAAATAAATTCTTAGAACACATTTTTAAAATTGCACAATGATAAGCAGTTTCGTCGATCACCCTAGCGTGTCATACATTCACGATCTGCTTAAAGCCTGTTATTTGCAAAAAAACAGCAACGCACGGAAACGTATTTACCATAAAGTATCTCACACAGGGTTTACTGCAACTGAACGACCAGGTCTAATGACAGTTTGCAGAGGTCATACGACCCGCCTGCATATGTGACAAAAAGACACAGAAATACAGCACTATATTTCACAACTCGCAATACGCAACAGTGTGAAATAAGAACACTGCAGCTTCTCTATCTGAAACATGTGTGCCAACTGGCTGGCATCCAGTCACAAGGCAAGACCGTTTCGTGACATCTTGTGTGCCAGTGTCCTCAATGTCACATGCACGAAAATCAGACCACAGCGATGTTTGCTCTAAACTCCGTCCGCCGTTACATCTGGGTCGCATGACACATAAAAATTGAGACTTTTTTCTCCAAAACAAAATAAGTTTGGTTGTATTCAGTACTAAAATGTAGTTCTCCCTGTCGAAACTTCTTCCACATGTTCACCGCAAATTTAAGGAACAATGAACTTACTTTTAAAATAAGCAATGAAAAACAGCAGTTTAAATTTAATGGTAGGTCAACGAACGCGTGCTTTATATCCACTGTCATGCACTGTAGCTTTCATCGTCTAGAGACGAAAAAATGAAGAGGCTGAATGTATATTATCTATTCCAGAAATTAATATCTTAACGTCTAGAGATGCATCAGAAAATAGCTGTCAATAATTAACAAAAAGAAGCCAGTAAATGTTTATTTTGCAAGAGGCAACAGTCTCAAAAGTACAAGTTTCGTTGCAGTCAAGTAATGACCTTCGGGTTAGTAAACACACGTTTAAACATAAAGAACTACAAAATGTGGTTTGGAAGATCTGCTTTGTCATGCACAATCGGAATATGAAAATCATCACTTAAGTTACCAGTGCGCGGACAGCACGTTGGTAAAATTATCACTCCACACACCTACAGTCAGTCAGTCAGTCAGTCAGTAAGTAAGTAAATAAGTAGGTAGCTAGGTAAGTAAATACATATATAAATAAATGAACACATACAAAAATACAAAATAAATAAATAATATATACACTCCGTGTGTTAATTCCTGCATATTTCAGGTGTTTCATTCTCAGGTCTATTAATGATCTTCCATTACTAAGCCTACAGCACGAAGCCCTCCTTTTGTTGGGGTCAAAATTTATTATTTTCATAAAAATGTAACCCCATATAAAGCACAACACATTTCGTCTTCAATTTTAATATTCTCATTCCATCTACGTCTATACGTCATCAAGCGCTTCTCTTCAGGTTTTACAAAAATGTTTGTAGGCATTTAACACCTCTAACGTGTGTGCTATATGCCCGGTCCATGTCATACCTTTCGATTTTTTTCAACTCACTGATATGTGCTTTAGAGTCAAATTTAAGAAGTTTATTATGAAAATTTCTACATTCTCCCTTCCTCTAAGTCTATTTATTTTTACCAGCACCGTGTTACCAAATATCCATATCTACATTGTCCCCTTAGTGAAGAGCCAAGTTGCACATCCATTCGTTTGATTTTATTAATATATTTAAATTGAAGAGATTTTTTTTTAAAACTTGAACACATTTTTCTTGAATCGTGAGTCACTTGGTGATATCAGTTTAATTTCGCTTCGGTAGTTTCATTCGCAAGTTGGACTTTACTATATGACAGGTCTGAAACAACCGCTTCATCTTGTGCTATAGGACTATAATATAACATAAGTGGACATTAAATTGTGACCGCCACATCAAAGCCCAGAAGAGACATAGGAGACGGTATGCGTGGTCGCACAAACGTGCACATTGTGTAAGTAGTTTACATTCGTACATGCAAATAAATCGCAAAATTGCCATTAAAACTTAAAGAATAATGTAGGAATCTTATGCGTATTGGACCTTGCATCATCTTGATATTTGAATAAAGGTTGACCAACTAGATGACACTTGCTTTATTATATATTGCTCAACATGTTTCAGACGTTAATACGTCCATCTTCAG
>Ga0123354_10008058_pt1 | contig 15979 bp, 14 predicted proteins | sample TergutLab28metaG_2_FD_97872 | JGI IMG/M metagenome (GOLD analysis project Ga0123354, IMG submission 97872) | Labiotermes labralis P4 segment gut microbial communities from Petit-Saut dam, French Guiana - Lab288 P4 | ecosystem: Host-associated > Arthropoda: Insects > Digestive system > Gut ...
AAAATCAAGTTTAGGGGAAGTAAACCGGTTAAAAAGTTAAAAGCAAAACATGGGACAGGGGGTGCACACATGCATGCACCCCCCCCCCCCCACACACACACACACACAGCATAGGAGATCTCATACTCCAGCTTCTTACTTAAACATGGAGAGTAGAATAAATATACACAGAGTATGAGCTAACACAGAGGTAGCTGATTGCAGTTGATTTATGGGGCTAACTGGAAACAAGAACTGAATGACTTTCAATGAAGTAAACATAATGAATTGTGGCAATTAATTACAAGTCAATTAATCAACAGAAGAACTGAAGCAGGTCCCTCACTCACCACGCATCAATGCCGCTGAATATTCCATCACTGTCAGTGACTTCTGTTTGCCAGGATTCATTTCCCCAGTCACTACTTCTGTCTGCATTTTCTTCACTGTGAACCAAAGCAGCAGTGACAATTTATTCACTGCTCCACATGCACAACACTTAGGATCACAGAATGCTGCAATGTCTGGAAGCCAGCGAATATCCCATGGTAAATCTGTTACACTGCACACACTTTGCACAGGATTTTTGTGAAAATTCAGAGATGAAGAAAAGGCTTCACAAAGAATTCTCTTCAAAATTTCTGACATTAACTGATATTTCTTCAAAATATCTGCTGCCCTTTGAGAATTCCTCCTGCACTTGGCAATCAACTTCAAAAGCCATTCGTGTCGAAGCTCAACATCACTATGAGTAGCTGTTGCATAGAACATAAGCAGAAAACATGGAATGATGTCAGTCACTTTCACAGCTGTTGCCACTTTGGTTCCCATAACATTGTCATCATAAATATCCAACAGGAAATTCAGTGACTGAGTGTTTGGAAAATGATTCATGTTTCCTGTTTCCATCAGCTCCTCAGAACACTTTAATTCAGACGAAACTAATGCTTCTAGCAAGGTTTTCAGTACTGCACCCTGTTGTTTCAGAACAACGTATGATGCATTACGTCTCAGTTTTGGAGTCATCAATGTGAAAACATCCATTGAAAATTTATCATCTAATTGACCGCTACAGACTCCTTGCATGAATGAGCTGCTTCGTAGCGTCTGCGTCAAGAGCTGGTACAACTTTTGTTTCAAATCTGAACAGCCTGATGATCCAGAGACATTTCTTACACATGATTTGATATAGACATCACGGCAACTGGATACAAAGGCTTCATAGTGAGACTGGCCTAGTGATATCTGCTGTGATATCAGAAGGGCTGCATGCAACAGCTGAGATATTGTGGGTTCAGATGCACCTGCAAACAACAATACAGAACATCAAAATTTGAAAATAAAATTTTGTAGTACACTTGAACAGTGTTTTGGACACTGCAGGTTATGTAGGTTTAGGAACAACATAAAGTTACTGAGGGCCACCTATCTGTCTGTCTTTAGTAAGCCTCTCTCAGGACAGTTCTAATGGGGAAAACAGTGCACAATCACCACCTCTCCTACCAATGTGACGGTGGAGACTGATCTGTTTCAGAAACACTGTCTATTTATTAAACCTACCAAATGGTAATGTCCAAAACATCAGATAACTTCAATATACTATAATGCTACAGAGTGACTTTAAATACATATTTTATGTACATGACCTCTGAATTACAGGAAGTGGGATAGCTCAGGAGGTATAGTGACCAGGCAATGGGCTGGATAATGATGTTTGAAACCCAGCCAAGCCAAGAGATTTTATTTTATCTTCTCCAAAATATCTATGCTGACTCTAAGGCCTATCCAGCCGCCTATTCCATAGGTGCCAGGGGTTCTTTCTCCATGGGTAAAGTGGCTGGAGCGTGAAGCTGACCATTCACTTCCATCCTGCACTACTGAGGTTAAGAATAAAATGTCCCACGCCATCTGACACCCTCCCTCTATGCCTTCATGGCATGGACAGAACGGTTGCACGTACCATTTGTGCAAAAACAAACTTTGTTTAACTTTGACCTGTTCACTGGAAAATCCAATGAAAGTTTCACTCTGCTTGGCAAATTATATAATGTGTCTGCAAACTTGCAGGTTAAAGAATCAACCAGAATGAAAATGTTTTTAGCACAAGATTGAAATATAAATTCTCAACTCTTAATGCAAAAACAAAATGCTGAATTTATTTTAAGTGAATTTAGAAAACTAGGCTAAACTAGGCTACTATTCTCCAATATGGTTAATGGAAACCACCAACACTGGCCAACAAAATAATTCATTGAATATGCTTCTAGCAATGACACTTTATCACAAAATCTACTTGTAGGTTTTCTTTTATATGTTTTATTAAATGACACTGTCAGAAGTCCAGATTATGTAGCAGTGGTGATGGATAAAACAAATGAGTATGAAGCATTAGCTGTAAGACAACGAGAAGAGAAAACTGGAGTATTTGGAGAAAAACTTGTCCCAATACTGCATTGTACACCACTATTTCCACATTAAGTGCCCTGGGTTCAATTCTGGGCCTCCATGGTAAGAAGCCAGTGATGAAAACCCTGACACCCTAAGATGCAGCTGGGCCCAGCTGTATGTTACTTCAGTTTTTATTACAGAACAGTGCCACTGATGTGGCTAAACTTTCAGAACACAAAAAACAGCATTAGTTACACTTTCTGCAGCATAATGTTAGAACTCTACTACGGGTGCTGTTCTGACTTGATGTGAAGCCATGTCACAAACATATTCATATTCACCTTGTTTCATCACCTGATGCACAGACAGCAGAGCATCCTGCTGGCTCATAGCCCTGAAGCCAGCATGGTACAGCAGGGACCGAAGATCCAACGTGTTATACTGTTCCTCCTGAGGGTCCAACAGATAGATCTCAATGCCACGATTTCTCATGGCCCTGTAAGCAATCATCATACGCTGTGTACATCAATTGTAAGTTAATGATTAAGAATGATCACTCAGTCTGGGAGACATGGGAGCTGGTTTGCAATGGTCCAACTGAAATGGCACCTAAGAATTCAAAACGTTTAAAACAAATGCAGGATTTGAAGTTCTCAAAGCAGTGTTGATGAAGAATCAAATCTCACTGGATGTTAAGCTATATTTTTGAGTATACCAGTACTGTTGTTTCAAAGCATTACAGTGTCTTCATCTTCAGGGTCAAGAGAATTTTCAGAACAAGAAGACTGTTGGACACATACTGACACTACTGTCATGAGTAATGTCAGTAACTATTTGCCAGCTTACACAGCACAACATCTCAGAAGACCTGGACCTTTAGGTAAACAGTGCCCCAATCTCATCACAGACATAACACAGATGTGGGTGTGTTCTGTCCTCATCAAAACATCAGTGCATTCTATGAGAATGCACAACACAAGCCACATACAGCAGCTAGTATGCAGCATTGCTGGAAACATTGTATAACTTATCCCTGCACTCAGCCTCAGCCAGTCTTTCCAATTTCAGCTTTTTTATATAAAAACAGAAAAATACTGGTGGCACATTGAGATTGTTAACTTTCATTTACTGGTAGGCAAGTGAGTGTGTAAAAAAACCCTTATCTATATTATGATCTTCAGGGCAGTGACACCATGTAACAATCTAAAGACAAAGAGATGTAAAAACCTAAAATGTTACAGAAAAATAACATAATTCCATTTACCCCAGTGAAAATTTTGTTGATTACTAGGTGGACTATGAGGTGTGGCTATTAAATAACGAGACCCACCCTGACTACTGATCAACAGACATATACTAGTTACCACTGAATCTGTTCCCCAGTCACTTGCCAAACCACATACTGTTACACTGTCACAGCATTTACCAAGAATTTTTTTTTTTATAATCAGTGTCATTAGCTTGCCAAAATCATGCTCAGTACAAAAGTTAGCAACAAACAAACACACAATGTCTTGTGAAATTCAAGAGAACAGCCACCAAAACCTTCCACTTGTTACAGTAGGTGTATGAAGAAGACAGCAGTCACATACAACACTCTCACAAAATAACTTCAGCAGATGCTCTGTGCACTGGAAAGCTCTGTGGAGCTGTATGTGGCTTCCCACAGAAACTGATCAGACAGGAGAAACACACAGATGCAATATAATTTAATTACTAAAGTAACCTCCAAAACCAGTCTCATTAACGAACAGCCACAGCTCACAGAACACTACTTGAAGCTAATTTTGATTCTTACCTTGATATTTCTCCATTGTGAGGATCCATGGTTAGAAACAGCCTAAAGCCTGGGTGGGGGCTGACAGTCACAAGCTGGCCATCAGGACCGACACCTCTCTCTCCAATGGTAAGAGTGCCACCAGGTTCCAGCAGGGCATTTAGACGATCCAATACAGCAGGAGAACACAAGTTAACGTTATCCACTAGCAGCCAGCAGCCATCTTGCAGACACTGCGATCACAAGGCAACAGTGATAAGTGCGTCACTGTCACCACAACATGGCGCATACTCAGGTTGTGGATTGAGGAGACGACCTCCAGATACGGAGGATAGCTGAGAATGTTTTGATTAAGCAGTTGTGGACAGGGAACAAAGGGTGATTCTCCAACTTAATGGTTGGGTGAGGGACTAACCACTCCTCACCAAAAAGGCATAACACGTTATAAATGATAACAAAGAGCCCCAGACTTGGACAGATGTTTTGGAAATACACAAGCAACAGATTAGGCTTAGTGACCTGTCACAGGGCAGGGACAGGTGGCGGGCTCTTGTGAACGTGGGGATGAGCCTCCAGGTTCCATTAAATGCATCGAATTTCTTGACTAGTTCAGGAACTATCAGCTTTTCAAGAAGGACTCTGCTCCACATAGTTAGTTAAATCCAACTAACGAAGCATGTTCTGCGTGCCAAACTTCAGGATATTTATATGAGCCATTTGGAGTAAAATGTGCTGCAGCAACACATGCCTGATTATCACATGTTACGTCACTGGGCACACTTTGTTGTTCCAAAATTCTGCATGATACTGTACAGTATCAGTTGTTATAAACCACCTGGGGGATAATTCCCTAGGGGTTAAGCAACTGGGGTATAGATCTGACCCCCTAGTGTCAAGGTTAAGAACAAATTGAGCTATACCTCGACTCATCCATACATCTTCATGGAGTGCATACGTACAACTTTGTCTTTACCTTCATGCACAATACCACAAAAACTTAAACTGTTTTCAACAAATTCCATCGGCTCCCTCCTCCACTTCCATTCAGATGCTGTGTAGGTATCACCTTAAATAAACACAACACACCCTACAGACAACCATCTTCTGGGATGGGTCCTGGACTGCTAGACACTGCAGATGAAGGTACTTATATCCTTACAAATGTCAGGACCTGCTGACCCAGTGACCCAGCACAACATCCCAGCAACACTGCAGTGCCAATCTCAAATCGCACACAGTACGTACCTTCACCAGAACACTGTCGATCCATTCAAACTTGCCACCGGCATTAAGGCTTCCTGCTTTCGCCACATTCTGAGCCAATATATTGAGTCTGTTCTGCAGATTCCTCAGTTCAGCCAAACAAGTCTGTCCACCAAACTGCTGATGCTGATTGTCAGTCAACAATGCAGTCACTATGTCTTGCAAGACAGTCAGTCGATGTCTGAATAATTCGCTCTCAGTAACGAGTGTCTGCTGTTGCACTTCTGTGGACAAAACCATCTGATTTTATTGCACTGCACAATTATTCTTATTACAGATAATTATTAATGTATATGGACTGCAAGGGATATGTAAAATAATTTGATGAAGCACACTTTAAACAAGTAATAATAAAAGGATGTTGATATTACAAAAGGCAATTGTAGTGCCACAGCTCCTGTATGGGTGCGACAACTGGACTGTAATAAAAGGGCACGCAAGATGAAAAGAAACAATGGAGATGAAATTTCTGAGGTCAGTTTGAGGACACACATTACATGACCATAAAACAAATGGAGAAACAAGGGGAGACATAACTAAATACATACATACATAAATACATACATACACACACATACATACATACATACACAAATAAATACATACACACATACATACATACACAAATATATACATACACACACATACATACATACATAAATAAATACATATATATATATATATATATATATATATATACACACACATACATAAATAAATACATACATACATGCACACACACATACATAATACACAAATACATACATACACACACACACACACATACATAAATAAATACATACATAAATACATACATACACACACACACACATACATGCATAAATAAATACATACACACACACACACACACACACACACACACATACATAAATACACACACACGCACACACATACATAAATACACACACACACATACATACATAAATACACACACACATACATACATACATAAATACACACACATGCACACACACATACATACAAACAGAAAAATATGAAGAAAAAATAACCAGTCCTCCAGGATTCAGGTTCATTATAAAGGAGAAATAGCGGTCAGTTTCTTACGAGAAACTCTATAGCCCTATCTCCAAGGAATTCCAAATAGAAGGAAGAAGAGAGGGACAGGAAGGAATAGATGACGAACTAAGCAGACGGTTAAAAGGAGAATTGGACATAAGGCAGTTCACGGCGAAGCTGGAAGACGCGATACAAACAACATGCAGGGAAATGTACATATTCAAGGGAAAATCGAAGCCAAAAACAAAGGGAAGGACGGTGCCCTGGTGGACAGACGAATTACAAGTAATGAGGGAAAGGACAAACGCTTTGAGAAGGCGGTAACAACGGACAACAAACAACGAAACTCTAAGAGAAAGCAGGAAGAGACAATACAACAAAGCGAACGCAGACTACCAAACAGCAATAAAGAGGGAGAAAACGAGGTCATGGAAAAAATACTGTACACTGACACCTGCAAACAACCCATGGAATGAGGTGTATAAAATAGCCACGGGAAAAACACGGAACAAGCAAACGTTAACAACATTACAGCGACAGGATGGAACGGTAACAGAAACTACGGAGGAAACGATAGAACTAATGTTGGAGCATCTGTTCCCTGAAGACGACCCCCAGAAAGACACAGACCAGCAAAAGGAGGTTAGGCGACAGACGGAACAAACAATAAATACGGCGGACGACAAAGAATTCGCACAGGATGAGGTCAGGCAGGTACTGGAAGGATTTAAGGATAAGAAAGCACCACGGCCGAACGGGATAACGAATGAAATTGTTAAAATTGTATTTAAAGCTACATCAAAAACAATGACACAGTTGTACAATGAATGCCTCAGAACAGGCCACTTTCCCGAAAAATGGAAGATAGCAAAGGTCCTAATGATAGTCAAACCGGGGAGAGAAGAGGACTCAGACCCGTCAATGTACAGACCAATTAGTCTATTGAATACGGAAGGGATGATACTGGAAAAATTACTAATTAAGAGAATAATGCACCACCTATACAAAACAGACGCACTAAATGGGAACCAATATGGATTCACACCCCAAAAGAACATGGTAGATGCTGCCATGGAAGTTAGGCAATTCGTAGAACCCCACTTAGAGAGAGGGGGGTGGCAATTATAGCTAGTTTAGATGTTCAGGGAGCCTTTGGGTCGGCATGGTGGCTGACGATATTAAAAGGACTAAGAGAAGCAGAATGCCCCCGAAACCTTTATTAGCTTACACAGGACTACCTGAAGGAGAGGAAGGATATTATAACAATAAACAACATCAGCATGGAAAAGAAAATAACCAAGGGTTGCCCACAAGGGTCATGCTGCGGACTGGAACTGTGGAATATTCAATTCGACCCTCTGCTCAAACTCCAATATACAAAGCACACAAAAGAAGTGGCCTTCGCCGATGATTTGTTAATAATGGTAAGAGCAGACAGAATCAGTCGGGGAAGCAGAAAATATAGCTAACGTAGAATTGAACAAAATCACTAAGTGGGCGAGAGACAATAAATTAAAATTCAATGAGGGGAAACCAAAGTTGATGCTGCTGACCAGAAGGAAAAGAAAAGAGCAAAAAGAAATAGCAGTATATTTGAATAACAAAACAATACCGCAAGTAAATAGTTTGAAATATTTAGGAATAATTTTTGAATATAAGTTAACATTTAAGGAACATATAAAAAATATGGCTGAAAAATGCACTAAATTAATATTCTCATTATCAAAATCTGCAAAGCTTAACTGGGGATTAGACCACAAAGCCCTAAACACAATATATGTAGGAGGAATCCTACCCCTACTAGTAATATGGAGCGCCAGTGTGGATCAACGCTATGGGGAAAGACAGCTATAAGTTTAAATTTATTAGAGTGCAAAGGCTGATAAACATTAAAATGGCAAAGGCATACCGCACGGTGTCACACGAAGCTCTCTGTATACTCACAGGCATGACCTCTATCGAGATGAAAATCGAGGAAGCGGCACAACTATATTATGCCACCAGGGGGAACACAAACGACAAAACACGTTTTGAAAGGGATACAGGCGTAAGAAAAGGGCAACACCCTGCGGATACAATTATAAGAGTGTTAAAAGAGGAAGAGGAGAACCCAATACAAATATTCACGGACGGAAGTAGGTCAGAAAGAGGAGTAGGCTCAGGGGTAGCCATATATAGATCGGGCGAGAGCATCAATACAATACAGTGTAGGCTAAACAAGAAATGCACGAATAATCAAGCGGAACAATTTGCAATTTTAACAGCCCTGGAACACACAGAAAGAATACAAACGACGGACAAAAGAGTAAAAATATACACCGACAGCCAAACAACATTGGACAAGTTGCAAAATAGCAATACACACACACACATAGTAGAAGAAATAAGAAGGAAAATAACGGAGATGAAGGAAAGCGAATGGAAGATAACACTCTGCTGGGCTAAAGCACACGCCGGTATAATGGGAAATGAATTAGCTGACACATTAGCAAAGAGGGCGGCGACAAATAAAAACATACCAGAGAGCTACAACAAAATTCCAAAAAGCGTAGTGATGAAAGATCTAGAAGAAGAAAGCGTGAAGAAATGGCAGAGAAAATGGACGGGAAAAACTAAAGGGAGAACTACGAAAGAGTATTTCCCAGATGTGTTAGAAAGATTAAAGATGAAGCTACAACTAACACAAAACTTCACAGCCATAGTAAGCGGGCATGGGAAAACGAGAGACTACCTACATTGTTTCAAAATAATAGAACAGCCAACGTGTCCATGCGGAAAAGGGGACCAGACAGCTGATCACATAATATATGCATGCGAAAGGCTGACAAAGGAGAGAGACAGACTTAAGAAGATGGGAATAGGAACAAATAAACGGCCAATTAACAAAAGGGACTTGATAAGACACTATAATGAATTTACGAACTTTGCTAACGATATACAATTTGATAAACTAAATGTAGAATAACCAAATAACTGTACCATATCAACTAAAATGATTGTAAAGCTTGTAGTATTACCATTGTAATGGAACAAGCAATACACCATACAAAAAATACATAAATACATACACACATAAATACATACGTACATACATACATAAATACATATATACACACATACATACATACATAAATACATACATACACAAATACCTACATAAATACATACATACATAAATACACACATACATAAATACATACATACACATACACACATAAATACATACACACATACATACATAAATAAATACATACATACATATACAGGGTGCAGCAGTGGCAGATATAGTGAATTTATTACAAATACTAAAACCCTTTACTGATAGCAATTAATATCAATTTGAGCACATTAAATTTACTACTGTGTTTAAATTCTTTTTACATTGTTTCAGTTTTTGTGTACAATGTCTTTCACATGGCCAAAACCCGCCTGAATGCACAAGTGCACACAATTTGAGAAACTGGAAATAATTTATCGAAGTGCTTCTTCTGAAATGTTGGCAATTTTGTCTCTGTTTGTTGGAGTGCATTTAAGCCTACAGGGCGTCTAATGGGCATCTAATGTACACTTTACTTTTCAAATAACCCCACATAAAAAAGTCAGGTGCTGTTAGGTCCAGCGAACGGGGTGGTCATGGCATGTCATTTAAACGAGACGTCACCTGCTGCGGAAACAAGTGGCAAGGTACAGCCATTTTAATCACTGCCGTGTGGGCCATAGCACCATTTTGTTCAAACCACACGTTATGGTTTGGTGGAAGCTTTGGGACTAGAAATTAATTGATCTTCTCTCTGTAACATTGTGATGTGAACGTGATGGCTTGTACATTTTCATCCTAAAAGAAACAGGGTTACGGCTTCCTGGCAGAACACCTCTTGGTTTTTCACACCCAAACTTCACAGAATGTTCGTATCTCTCACTACATCATTGTTTGGCCAATGTTTATGCAGGAAAATATTACATTAACAATCCACAAACGCAGTAAAACATTGAAACAGAACGCTGTGCATGCTGACTGCGCAAGTTACTGAATACAAGCAACTGTTTGTAAGAACCATATTAATAATTTAGCATTTTACAGCCATACACATGACAGTTTGTTACATACATGCGTTTTGCTGTGCTTTAGTTATGTTTTGGGAGATGGCTGGGGTTTTGGGTTCACAATGTAACACACTGTAATTTTTTAGATTTAAAATAATGGGAAATAGGCTCCTGGTTAGCGTCTTCACGAAGAACGTCTGATTTTCAGGAACAGATTACTTTCAGTTGGGGATGTTTGTGTGTGTATTCTAAATGAAATTATTGTGCTTAACAGCCGCACATGTGCACAACATCTACTAATGTTACAGTAACACAAACAGAACACTTTTACAGCAAAGATTCTCAGCCTTTCTGATCCTACCAAACTGTCACAAAGTCAACTAATTTTCAATATTTTCAATCAATAATCATACTTATATTCTTACAAAAAGCTGCCAAGTCAATGTAAAGAATCCTTTACAAAACAACGATTTTTCTAAATGACGAAAAGCCTGGGAGGGGGGGGGGTGGGTAATTATTTCCCCTGAGCACATTCAAATTCTGCGGCCCTCAACTTCAAGCCACGGTTTGTCAGCACTCTCTTGACCTCGCTCTTGCTAGCCAAGCCCAGAAACCTAACAAGGTGAAGCTCTCCCCCTCCCCCCAGAAATGAAGTGTCAAAATATAGGTGCTGCGTTGCCAGGCGGTACCTTGGTCAGCCAGCTGTCTGAACTGCTCCCACGTGGCCAGCAGCTCACAGCTCTCCCTCGCCATCAGCCGTCGTTTGACTGCTGCCAACAGGTGGCGCTCGATGCGCGTCGCGATCTCTTCCAAATGGCGACTGTAGTCCGCCTGGTGGAAACAAACAAAGATGTCTGCCGTTATCGATACGTCGATGTGCTATGTCGGAAACTACTCAATATCGACATGGATTCAGCGTATCGATACGTCACTGCAAGGAAGTACTCCATGGCGAGCAAGACAAATCCAGTTCGCTCAGTGCCACAGTATTGTCCTATGCTCCATTTTAATTTTATCACGCCGTACAAGGCCAGATGTTCAAAGCTCCAACTAAATACGTATTTCTCACGCCTGGACCACCACAAAAGGTATTATTGTCGCTGAGATATTAGAAGGCCCTCAAAACACAATATTCTGCCACCGGTTGCTGCAGGAAAGGCTCACAATTTGGAACAACACAAAACAGACGGCCAGCGTCCTTGCCGCACTCAGATCATTCACCGGCACCTTGTGAACGCTATACCGAGCTGTTGGCACTCCTGCTTCGTATTCGAGTCTCCACTTCAAATGTCGGACCGAAGACAGGCTACTGTCATCGAAATTCTTCGTGGTTTTTCAGAGTCCCTCCAGTTAAGGCTACGCCACAATACACTACGGCCCTTTCCTTCCGCATTCCTCCCAATCTCTAGTCACAGGAAGTTACGCAACATGAATATGCACACCAACTTTACGTGAAGGACAGAAGGATACAAAACTGCAATTTGTAACCTCCAAAAGTAACGGGACGCACCAACAGAACTGTGCGGCCACCAGACCTACGGGAAGAATATATATACCGGGTGTCCGAGAAGTCAATTTACAGAGATCACACATTAGAGGGAAACAGTGTTTCTATTTACGAATCAGTGCTTAATAGAGCCCAGACACAAATCGAACACGGCGTACAGCAGTTCGAGCAATTTCTGCAGCTCCACACTGTCACTTCCTGCCTGTGAAGGGCCATAAGTGCAACAGCGCTTCCCTGAATGAAACGTGGGTAGAGTCTGTCACAGCGACTTCTAGGGTACGCTGTACATACAGCACGTAGTCTGGCCGTAGCGACACCTGCATGTGGGAAGGTAAACAAAAGGAAACGTCACAATTACATTGGCTGATATGAAATACTGAGACGAAGGGTGGAACAGAGTTGGACGGACTGCACAAAGAAACGAGGATAAAGGAAATGCAAGCGGAACTCGCACTGACCGCAGCTTGTACACACAAATGTCGACGGAATGCAGACAAACTTGCAAATATACAACACACGGATAAAGAAAAACAGTAACAATTTCACGACTGGGTGATTAATTACAGTCACTACTGTTGTCTTGTGGTGGGGTTAGACCATGTCTGTGGAAATGACCTCCAGTGGGCCCATTGACCATCACCTGGATGACAGACTGATACAGCCTAAATGGAATCATGCTGATAGGGAAACAGTTTAGTGCTGGGAGAAAAACCTGTCCCAGTGTCAATTTGTACACTACAAGCGCCACACTGGGTAGCCTGCGATTGAAGCCGGGCCTCCGGCTGGACGACAATCAGATCTGTTGACAGTACAGTTCAATAAACCAGCAGGACAGGTGAACCAGAGGCAGTTCAGTTGGACAGGTAGACTGTCTGTCTGACAGCGTTTAGTACGAACAGCCTGCAATATTCATACAGCCGCTTAATGTGTCTGTCACAGGAGGCACACACTGTGACAGTAACCGGCGGCAGTTCGTTCCTCACACTGCGAGCTGAACACTGGATCAGTGCGTAAGGCGGGAGCAGCAGCAGACTGCAGAACACTGCATCTTGGGGAGCTTCATGATCTGTATTCCTCCCCAAATATTATTCCGGCCACAAAATCAAGATGTGGCCTGCTGTTATAAGCGATCCTTGCCTTAAAAATGCCCTTCGGCTCGATATTCGTAAACCTCGATGTTCGGTAACCCGACCTTCCGTGATTACCCATCTTAATACCACTGTTACAACTCTTCGTGACTGATTCCGGAGAATCAGGATAAGACCACGTGCCTGGTGTGTCGGTGTCCGCACCCTCCTGCTACTGCGCAGCTCACTCCCAGCTCAGCAAAGCTCTCTCTGCCACCAAATGCAGCTGACTGCTTCTCTGCTCTCCAGAACAAGACTCTCCTGCCACCCAAACTAAGACAAGCTTCCAAAGTAGGTGGTGATATTTTATTAAAAATAAACTTCGCTGCTCTTTACGCCCTTTGACTGTTACATTTGTTTACTTGTATTTCATTGGTCCTTGCAACCAAAGAGGCGTTTTATGATGAACATGTATTCCGATGTTCGTGACGGCATTATAGGTTCCAATTGGTCACGAACATCGAGATGTCTAATTACACACAGGTGGCAAAGCCGCTGACGTCAGTATGGTCTGCCGCAGCTGCTGTTCGGACTGCCTACCTTACAGGAAAGACAGCCAGACCCTTCACTTGCCTACTGACAATTTACTGCCAACACTACAGCCTTCAATACAACTCACTATACTTACGACCACCGGCAACCTCAAACAATAGGAAAACTAGGAAAAGGTATGTAGTCAAACACAACTTAATCACTGAGGTGTATTTAATGACTGTGATGGAAACAACTACATGTTTCAGCCTGTATTGGCCATCATCAGGTCCCTAGACAACCTGATGATGGCCAATACAGGCTGAAACATGTAGTTGTTTCCATCACAGTCATTAAATACACCTCAGTGATTAAGTTGTGTTTGACTACATACCTTTTCCTAGTTACACACACAAAACGGGGATGACACACTTCCTAGAACCTCAAACAATATTTTTCTCCTATGAAACGGATTTTAGCTCGCAGACACAGCCGTTCCTCTAGCCTCACTTTCCCCTCTGCACCTCTACCGACAGACACAAACATGAATAAATGACTATGGTTATGACAGCCCACTTGCAACCGAGAATAGGTGGAAACCTGAAGAAATTGAGCAAGATAAGAAATTAGAAGTCTGGGGAGACGGCAGGTAGAGGCGACAGGGGATAGGGGGTTGCAGGGGGGTGCGGTTAATGTGACAGGCAAGTAGCGTGGCTGCAAGCTACAGTGTAATTGGACAAATGAAATGACGTAGCGATGTTTGCGGTTTGATCCTGCTGAGCAACCACAAACGGATTGTGCTTTCTATGAATGTTTGACACACACTAGCACACCGGCACAGCGACCACACACTGGCACACCGGCAACAGCAATCTTAAACTGATTTATTTACATGGAGTTTCGGGAACAGGGACCGCTCAATCATCACAGGGACTAAAGAATCGACGTTCGATTCCCGCCAATGGTAAAATATTACCTATTTACCACCGCAACAATCTCTCCAATCACCTTCCATCCCAAGACCAGGTTACGAATGAGTGGCGCTCAGCTTCCACGACCACATAGGGCAATTTGTGCAGCAAAGGAGATACATTTTAGTTTGTTCAAGGCTGCTGACTCTTTCCGCATGTCCAGGAACCATCTGCCGAGACGTGTGAGCCCTCCTCCACATCGACCAGTTTTCGTGACATTCATATCGTAGTCAAAATCGTCACACGAGCGACCCTGTCCAACACACCGTCTCCGGAAAAACTGAAGGCAGAGGGCAGGACGACAGCTGATGTTCTGGTACAGCTGACATGTTTTAGTTAATTCAGACGTTAGTAGAGAAACCCGCGATTACATTTTTGAATTTGATTTTCAGCGTCCCTCCCAAATCCGACTTCAAGAGCAAAAATATCAACAGGTTCTTTCCTTTCTGAACCTACAATATACTATGAGGTTTAACAGCCTACACTAAGCCAGGAAACTGAAAAAAAAAACGCTAAGTATCGTTGGAAATTCCACGAATCGAATCTTCAATTATCTTAGTGTGTGGCAAAAAGTTGTGTCTTCTGATGCGAAATGCCTTTTTTTTACTCAGTCGACACAACTTTATTAGCTAACAAATCTGTTTTCGTTTCCAGCAACTAGCCGAAAATGTAGTTAGCTCTTTTCAACAAAAATAATCTTATTTACCAAAACAGGTATGGCGACTGAGCGAAAAAGATTTTCAGTTCGAAAACTGAAATATTATATGCGGTATATGCCCACTATAATATCATTGCTATCTGCGGTATATGCCCACTATAATATCATTGCTATCTGCGGTATATGCCCACTATAATATCATTACTATCTGCCGTATATTCCCAAAATAATACCACTATTATCTACGGCATTGACCCATTATAATATTATCTGCGGTACAGTCCCAGTATTATTACATGATTACGACCACCACACGTGTATCATACTGTCCAGCAAAATATGGATGCAATAAACGGCAGGGAAAGGTATACATCAATCGGTATTGCAGTGCCCACTTTCGCCAATAAACGTTCCCAGCAGTACTGCTGACTGCTCACTGTACAGTACAGTATGAAGCTGCCTCTCCTTTCCCAAGCTGTCCAACTACTCCCGTGGCATCACGGCAGCAGTTCCCTGCTGAATGTGAAGAGAAGAGGCTGAATGCTAACATTTTACGAGAGTCACCTAACATAGCACAACCGCCATTATACGGACGGGGCAAAAGGCTGAGCATGCGCTGTCACGTCTCTCCTTACGTTGGCACCTTCCATTTCAATGTCTGAAGATTGGGGGGGGGGGGGAATTGCAAAGGGGTTTTTTTTAAAAAATGGTCCCCAAAAAGAAAATTCCCAGGATTTCCCCCCCTGTCCTTTTGAT
>Ga0123354_10008061_pt1 | contig 15976 bp, 10 predicted proteins | sample TergutLab28metaG_2_FD_97872 | JGI IMG/M metagenome (GOLD analysis project Ga0123354, IMG submission 97872) | Labiotermes labralis P4 segment gut microbial communities from Petit-Saut dam, French Guiana - Lab288 P4 | ecosystem: Host-associated > Arthropoda: Insects > Digestive system > Gut ...
ATTAACACACAAAACCTCTATCATTACAGTCTACACAACGCAACAAGTAGTCGCAAGCTCCTGAAGATGGACGTATTAACGTCTGAAACATGTTGAGCAGTAGATAATAAAGCAAGTGTCATCTAGTTGGTCAACTTTTATTCAAACATTATTGTTTATCTATCTGAAGTGATCGAAACTGTCCCACCTTGACATATCGGTGTCATCACTGTTCATATATCATTTATTTATTTAGTTATTACCTGCTGATCCAGAACCTAGAAATACCGTAATAATATACCTGGAGTTTTGTTTTCTTTCATGTATAGTACACAAATAGAAAGAAAAAGATTATGGACAATGAAAATATTTATAGGAGGTTGTGTTATTAATCCATTGAGTAACATCTGTATTTTTCCTGTACGTATCCCATATCTAAATCAACTCTCGGCCATTTTAAGCCTTTCCGTTCTCATTTCACCCTAGAATTAGACTAGATGAGTAAAATCTGTTCTGGGGGGGGGGGGGTTTCATCTCTTATAAGTAATGCAATTAATTGTACGAAAAACATAATCTTAAACTAGAAGTATCTATGACGGTAATGCTGAAGATTCAGTTCTGGAATGTGACACTGTATCGTTGTGTTTGTATTACCCACATTACGAAGACACAACGAACACCACAGCGTAACATACCAGAAGAATTTAATCTTCAAGCTAAAATTCCGATACAAATATCAATATAGAAAATATAAATTTGTCGCCGTCCACAACATGAGAAATATAGAAGGAATATGGATATAACTCTTTTCAAATCTAATCTCGGCACTAAATGGAGGTAAGAAGTGAACTTCACGCCTCTGCCGGTTTACCTCTGGATTAGAACCGCAGTACGTAGAACACCGATTAGGAGGCCGGGTGGGTCCCTGTGACGGTCTGGATATTTTTTACTTCAGACTATTGGTAGCAAAAGCTTCACGATCCCTACCCCTTGTTTTTAACTTCGTGTGCTCTCACATGTGTATGGAACGCACTTAACAGTTTTTCGTTTTTGAAATCAAAATGTATTAGGCTCCTATCAATTAAGATCTACCACCATATTATAAATACTGTTCTAATAATTCGATTCGGGTTAGTGTAGTCCGTGCAGTAACTGAAATGTGGGCAAGATAAACAAATTTATTTTCGATTGGCAGCAGAGGCAAGAGATTTTTACCTTCTTCGAAACGAATCAGATCGGTTGTGTGGCCCACCCAGCCTTCTATTCAATGCGTACGTGAGGCTCTTTCGCCGGAGTTAAAGCGTCTAGGGCTAACCACTTAGTCTCTCTGGTGCTAAGGTTAAGAATGGGTGTTGGAACTATACGTTTACTTTCCCATATCTTATGCCTCCATGACATGTTTGCTTTTACCTTGATGGACATAATTTACCTGCGTAATGTAATCGGAATCTCATTTCACACACAACGTGTACGAGGATGGAGCAATACGGAAAGTGACTTAAACAAACGTAAATATTTATTGTTTATGGCAGACTGTCACCAAATCTGGGCCTGAGGAGCAGAAGGGTGTAAGTCCAATTTTATCGTATTTGAGATAATAGGCCTGTATCTTTGTCTTAGAATTTCAAGTTCTTTCAGTTGCAGATAGTTATAAGTCCAAATACTCTCCCAGTGTAACTGGACCGAGAATTAAACAGCAGTAAGTCTTATATTGATCTAAGAAAATTTGTATTATCACAAAAATTGAATTGGGCTTACACCCTTCTGCTTCTGAGGTCCAGAAAAGGAGTCCACCAAGATATGAGGTGAGGACACTTGCAAGTCACCATTGTAACTGTAGGAGAAATTGCAGCCCTTATGTTTAGTCCACCAGGATGTTGTTCCAAGTTTAAAAAATAAAAATATTATTATGTTTTAACAAATTGCTAAATTACGGTTAACAACGGTCTATTAACAATTACGTGGTATTAATTGTCGTTTTTAATTTTATGTGGTATTTCTATTCAAAATCTCGGGCCACGTCGGTAAGGAAACACTCATGAATTATAATCAATGAAAGGGACTGTTGCGTTATTACAGTTCGACGGTTTTCTTTTAAAGCACAATAATGTAATTCATTTTCTTCATGGCATTTCAGGAAGTGTAGTATAAAGGGGGTGCAAATTGCGTTCAAACCAATAAACTCCAGGTACACTGTGTTACCCAATCGGGTGTTGAAAGGAATAAATTTGAAGTATGAAATGCTACATCCACTTATTATCGTACACTCTTTATTGTGGAGACAAATAACTGTTCCATATTAACCATGCTCGTCTTTAATCATGATTAGCCAGCGGGGCATCGACCGCCTTGGCGCGTCGCTAGCTTGCCAGGGAGTGGTAGTTGGGTAGCCAACAGCACCAATGTACTGCTCGGCCGTCCGTTGTATGGTTGGTGATTCGCCGACCATTGGTGTACAATTTGCCGACCAATCATTGGGAAAGTGCTGTCGAAAATATCCAATGTAAGTCCACAAATTATCTAAGAACTTCTGTGATCATGTATTCGCCTGCGGGCCGGCAAAATTTGATTGTTTTCATAAGAAATCAATGTGAAAAGTCTAGATTCATATTCACTCCATGCAAAACAGCAAGGAAGCCATGTTTGTTTATAAGGATGCTACTTTCCATTTAGTTCACAGTTTCCAAGCATATCATGTTTTAAGGCCTCGTTGTAAAAGGACAATTATGGGAACTGTATTTGGTATAGTTACGTGGCATTAAATTGCGCTGCATCGTGTGATGTACGCACGGTAGTCACATGGAAGCAGTCCTTTGTGTTCGCGATTGCGGGAACGTTACCAAAAAGATTCTATAAAAGTAATAACACGAGTAGCCTTAACGCAAGTGAGATAGTACATACTAGCTACCATGTATAGTTACTGAAAACATTGCATGTAACGATATTTTGTGTTTTATGTTAAGTATTGGTTCCATCAGAGATGTGAATTTATTATTAGCATTATTATTATTGTTATCGTCGTCTTGGCTATTGGGGGATAGGAGGGAGAATGAAATCTTGTTACGTCTTGTGCTGGTGGTGGGTTTTGGTATACTATACCAGTCAAGAAGCTGTTAATTTTTAGTGGTGCCGTTGTAAGTCAAGAAGTGAGGTTAAATCCGAATTATGGTATTTGCCATGTCATAACCCAAATTTTGTTCTGCTATTCTGCTGCGTTTTTAAGACGTGAGGTTAGAATACAGCATGTGTATAATATTTTTGTAGAGGTAAAAAGGTATGTCATAAGTCGAAACACAACTTACATTTTCTTACAGAGGTGCCAGTGCTTCTGAAAGAGATAAGTTTTGTTTCAACTGATGGCTTACCTTTTTTCCCTTACTGAGTTGGGTAACACAATGGGATGTGTTCTGTTAACATTTTTGTAACACTGCTTGAATTCAGAACTACTAAATTATGTTGGTGGCAGTGATTGTGTATCCTTTTATTGCCATAATCTGTAATAATAGCCCCAAGCTTTGGAACATTTACATCTGCACAAGTTTGAAACTGAAAGAAACCAAAGTACTTTTGAAGGTTTTTGAATTACTTTATTCCATGTAACAAATTTCTTATGCCTGGTGGCTATATTGTGTGGACCTTAATTTGTTCAGAAATTTTCAGCAACAAATTATAGTGTTGAGAGTAAGTATGAGGTGGCAAATGGATGAAATATTTTCCTGCAAGAGACTTAGGTTTTAGTGCCTGCCATTATTCTGGTGATTTTTTTGGTATAAAATATTGTGTATATGTCTGATGGATTTCCACAGGAAGTTTCTATGTGTATGATATGATGGAATTGAAGCAGCAAAGTAAATAATTTTACATTTCAAGTGCAGCATTCTGAACTTAATTTTGGGAATATATTCAGTGTGAGTTTCCTGATTACTGTCAGTCTATAAACCAAGAAATTCAGTTGTTCATACTTCCTCAGTTGTTGCATTATCACACCCTATATATAGAACAACACAATGTGAGATGTGAGGTTCTCACAGTAGCATTGCTGAACATAGGTTTTGTTGATAATCGAGATGTTCATGAAATTTTTCTAGTAAAGTTTTAATGTAAGTTTATTGACTTTGAACCATTTGTTTAAGCTGGTGGAGATATCATTTAGGTATTTTTCAAAGTGACCAATTCCTGGATGTGAAATAATAAGACTAGTATCTTCTGCAAATAGAATACATTTGGATTTGGAGCTGATGTTACAGGTAATCATTACATTCAAATGGTGATTAAATAAGTGGATTGATTGTTTGTTGAAACTTCTGTCAGACATTCTCCAGTCTGCATGTGAAGCAGTGTCCCCTACATATCTGAGAGGCCGTGCTGAAGGCATCAGTTCCTTTTCTGGTTTTTGTTGCCAGCTGGATGATTCATAGGTGACAGGCAATGTTGAATTGTCTACAGAAGTTAGGTGTGCTAGAAGTGCTTTGAAGTACCGGGGTGCTGTTAAGTCCTTAGCCCGACCAGGAAGGAAACAAGCTTGGAAGTATGTCAGGGACGCATGCGATTTCAACAAAATCGAGACGCGAGCTGTCATCAAGCTTCTTTTCCTGCAAGGCAAGGCGGCTAAGGAAATTCATGCCATTCTGACAGAAATATTAGCTTGTTTCCTTCCTGGTCGGGCTAAGAACTTATCAGCACTCCTGTAAGTGATGGAAGTTGGATGTCAGGTGCCAGGATTACACATATACCACGTGCGTTTGCGAAGTGACTGGAGCTTATGCCTAGTCAGGTCACAAGACAAGGTGTAGCAGCCATTGTTATTATACAAATAGGGTTCAGAACAGAGAAGAACCAAATTGTTTTTAGTGTACTTTAATTAGTGTGTGATTATTCAGTTGTAGAAAGAAAAGTTAATAATCATGTCCATAGGTCTCATTACAACTTTAAGGCATCATAAAATAGATCAGATCTGCTGAATTCCAGTTCCTAAAAAGTTTTATCATTAATTTACTTTTGCCTCTAATACCACAGGCAGTGTTCCAGAATTGTAGGATATTCATGTTAAAATACTATTGGAAATTTTTTATGTACATAATTACTGTCTTTCAGTTCCCAGCTACCATTCCACTATACATTTAACAGAGACAAATTACTACTTTATTTCAATTGACAAACAGTGTAAACATAACAGGTACATTGAAGTATAGAATGAATTTCTCACTCTTTTTCTTGTGTTGAGAGTTGAATGATTAGACGTCTTTATTACGCACATTCCATGGATCCTGATCACCAGGATGTGGAACAGATCAGGGACAAGTAAATGCAATATACTTACAGAATAGAGTGTAGATAGGCCTATATTTTAACAACTTAATAATAATAATAAGTGAAAAACATGAACTATAAAGATCCCCATTGTACAAGTTTCTGCATATGCCTGCACTTTTCTCTTCAAGCACTGTTATAGTCTTTCCTTCCAGTGGTAGTCCAGATTTCACATCCAGATTTTGTATCAGTAATGCAGACAGCTTTCTCCTCCACTCAGATTTCAGCAGTGTGCACAGTTGTGTCAATCCAGTTAAAACAAAAACTAAACCTTCACTTTCACTTTTTTGACAAATACTGAGAATATAGGGTACTGCTTTTAAAAATGTTTGAATTATTTTACTCTATAAATGGATACGTTGAAATGTACCATTGCAGTAAATATTTTAATGCCTTAATTTTATATCTAGCATTTTGGCCTTGCAGACATTGATATACCAGATACAATGTAGCAATCTAACAGAAATATCAACAACACCAAATGTATGTGAATGAGTGCAGTATATTTAGACATTGAATGTGACAGAATGTAGGCATTGAAACATGTATATCACTTGAATAAGTGACAGAAGTGTATAAAAGGCAGTTTTGTTGATGTAATAAATTTGTTGACCCTTCACCACTTTTTCAGTTTCTTCTCCTTCTTGGATTTATGTTTATTTTGAGCACTTGGAGGCATTATGTCCTAAAGAGTTGTTGGTACCCATCTGCCATGAAAATTTTCCTGTCAGATCTTACATGTGGTTGTTCCTTGTATTCCTTAGCAGTCATGTCATATCATTTATTCTCATTCTGTGGATCCTTACAGGATTAGAAAATCCACATGGGTATGGATATAGTCAATACCGTACATAAAAGTAACAAAAATAATTGCTTAGGAAGTCAAGAAGTGAAGTCAGTTTACAAATGTACAGCAATTTTAGTAACTAGGCCTAGTATGATGTTTGAGGATTTAATATAATAATAAACCTTTTTTTTTTTAAATATTGTTGCACCGTGCATCTTGGTATCATCAAAGTGCTTCATTTACCAACAGATGCACTTTATATCAGTCTTCTAAACCACCAAAATTTACATTAAAACTTAAATTACTTACTGACTATTTTTATAAATGTAATATTATAAAAATAGTCTTACTGACCATTTTTATAAATGTGACTTTAGCTATGCTCAAGTGTAAGCTCCCTGATGATGGTCGTACACTGAAACATGTAGGAGCGGTTTTAATTTAAGTTTTAATGTAAATTTTGGTGGTTTAGAAGACTGATATAAAGTGCATCTGTTGGTAAATGAAGGACTTTGATGATAATATAATCTATTTTAATAAAACAAATTATAACATAAAAACACCGTTTAAAAGGACACACTACTTACTGGACAAAAATATAATTTACGACACCACTAGAAAACAGATAAAGAATGGTGCGTACATGCAGTTACTCTATATTCAAAACAAGATCTAAAATATAGATGCAAAAACTGAATATGTAGGCAAAGAATAAAATAAATGTATACCTATTTTATGTGCCAAACTTTCAAATACTAATTTACATCATATATAAATGAATTTAATTTTGTTTATAGTTCAGAATATTCATTTAAAGAATGAAAGGAATTTTCATATAAAAATTTCTATAAAATCAGTTTAAATATCTTGGGATAATCAGGCTGTATTTAATATAAGAAGGAAGCATATTAAATACCTTAACACTCCCTTCTGGTATTTAGTGAAATTCAGGGAAGGTTGGTGAAAATTAGCCTGTTGCCTAGTGTCAATGTGATATATCACAGAATTGACCCTACATTGTTTCCTATTTTTTATCATCAACAAAGGAAGAGAAAGAAAGTGCTGGGAAGGGAATGGTAAGTTTTCTAAATTAAAAAACAATTTTCTGCAAGAGTCACTACTTCTACAACCCATCATAATTCTAATAATCTTCTTGTGCAACCTGAAAATCTTTATACTGTCTGAGGAGTGCCCCCAGAACAATAAACCATAGGTCATTAGAGAGTGGAAATAGGAATAGTAAATCATTTTCAGAGTATTTAGTGCTACAGATGGTTTGAATGACTGCATAGTATAACAAGCTGAGCTTCGTTTAGACTTTATATATTCAGTGTGTGAAAACTAATGTAGGGTGTGTGCACTCGTCTAACAACTATATATAGTTGCGTTAGACGAGTGCACACACTCTACATTAGTTATTTCATAGAACACAATGGGGATGATGAACCTCATGATTCAATGTGTGTTTTCCATGAAAGAGTATTATTAATAAATAGCCCAAGAAATTTGTTTCACTAGCTGTATGAATTTATCTTCATATGTAATTTGTATGGCAGAAGTATATGTCCTTTTATCAATACATTGAAAGAAATACGTTTTGTCAAAATTCAAGGAATGCAAATCAGCTTTGAACTACTTATTTATTTGGCCAAAAACTATATTAAGATCATTTTGAAATTGAATATTATTTGGGTTTGTAATTAATATACTCTTATTATCATATGTGTAATTCCTTTGCTAACAGTGCGTGTTATCAGAACTGAGCCTGGACTTGCACTGTGGATTCTGGCTTCAAGCCAATTGCCATGGAGCAGCAGTTGGCTGGTGATGGGCAGGTGACAGTGATGCAGGCTGTCCCAGCTGGGGCAGGTGGACAGCAGGTTCAGGTAATGTCTTTATCAAAGTTTTTGTTCCTAAGTAGGCTTTATTAGTTAAGAATACATGATATTACTATGCAATACTTATGGTGCTGCACCCACCAACACCAGGTTTCTTGCAGTGTTCAGCCCAATAAACTTTATTAACTAGAAAACTTTTGCTATGTGACTTACTCTGATTTTTAGTATTTGCAGCCATTATGATATACCCTCTTGTCTTCCTAATTTTCTCATGTGGTGCTCCTGCTTTTATCTAACCTTATTTAAAAATATGCGTAAATTTGATATGTTCCTCATTCTGTGCATTAATTAGATGCATACAATCCATTAAAGACCAACTAATGCACTTTATAATTTTATTGATGTACTTTCTTTGTTATTTAGTAAGTGAGGATAGTTTAGCGGACAATGTCATTGTTGGTAGCTGGGATCATTCCTAACATGAGCTTGCATTTTACCACCTTGCTCTGGCCAGCTCTGGAATTCCACTGAGTGTCATATCTAAAGTGTTGTAGTATCTGAATTAGCTGGAGCATGCAGCTGGGACTGGCCTCCATGTACAGTTCATTGACCAGAACTTTTGTGCACCTACATGATGTGCTGGTTACGGGTTCCTTTATTCTTTGTCATATGATAATTTGTAATTTCTTTAGGAATTCCCTAAATACAAGTATTTGTATGCATAAACTTTGTTTTAAACATCTTACTGTGTTACTTGTAACAGAGGTATTATGTAGGCTGTCAATCACAACACTGCTGGTAGGTTTTTGTTATGTTTTTCAAACATACGACATATTTTGGCCACAAGGTGCCCTCATCCGGTATCAGTAATAAAAGTAGTTAGAGCAAATTACTGATTCATAAACATCAAACATGTATTATAAATGAAATCTCATTCATTTATGTATAAAGGTTGGGTATCTTATAAATGCATGAATTCTCAATGTATTTGGGCTTTAGAAATACGTGAAAATTCATTACATTAAGATTAAAAATTCAAAATTAAAATGTTATAAAAATTGTACAACAGTACTCCTCCTGCAGGCTTAATGTTGTTAGATCTGTATAGTTATTTTAATCCTTCATGGATAGACATAAACACTATCTTATTTTTTCTGTTTAAGCGAGATGGAGTCTAGGTTGTATAGTAATAGGGTGTTATGAATGACAGTGTATACAATACCTCCTTTATATGTGTAGTGTAGTCTTTGTTGTAAGAAGGGTTATGCAGTGACATCCTACTTGATTCTGTCTGGTAGTTGATTTCACTGTACTGAGGCCAGCCATCTCATTCCTACCCACTCTTCTGTTCTTGTCCAGATTGTCTTTTACATGTCAAACATCTCACAGTCCCTCTTGCTAGTAAGAGTTGTCATGTGGGTATTGCTACCAACATTTGTGTGAACAGAATGACTAGGTGGCTGGAGGTGAACATAGGAAATTTTGCTGGAGGGGGAAGTGTAACAGCTTGAGAGACCTGATCCATGGCATGGTTCTGCAGCCTCAGTGTAGTTAGAGCCTGTCATAAAATAGAAAGATACAGGGTCTTCCTGAGAGGATGTATTGGTGACATAAACTGTCACATGTCCCTGTATTTTTCTGCAGTCATCTGTAGTAAATGTTGGAATATAATTCAGAATTTATTTGGAACATGGGCTGTTATTCTCAGATTTTGTTACTTTTCTGACTACTGGGTAAGTTGCTGTACCAATTTTCTATTGTTCATTCCCTGCATTATCAGTAACTAATCCACAACACAAAACCAACAAAATGTATGGACTTGTTCCTTAGATATTTATATTACAATATCATGCTGAGAATTCCTGCATGTTTCAATCTGCATGGGACCATCATCAGGGAATCAAACTGAAGTAATCAAATTAGTCACTTTTGTATTGATATTGATATATTTGTTAACTGCAATTGGGTTGACACCCAGTGGCAGTAGTACAGTACACATATACACACAAACAATACATAGGACAACACAGTTAACAACTTTGGACACAAGTAACAACTTTGTACATGGCTGGTGTTGTGTAAAAGAGTCAAATAGTTAAAATGTAGGCATTTCTTTGCCGAGATGTTGTATGAATGTGATGGATCTTGATGTTTACAGTATCTTTGAAGCAACCTACATACTTAATGAAGGTCAGCACAGTACTGTGCTATCTAAGGAACAAGTTTGTGCATTTTGTTGGTTTAGTGTCATCAATTAATTCCTGTACCAGTCATCTTAAATCTTGGCCAATTTAGTGGCTATTCTGACAGGTGTTCATGGTTTTTCTTAGTATATGCAAGGAAATGCAAGGCTGTTGTTATTCAATAAAGCTGTTTTTTTCAATCAACACTGCCTTCTTCTTTCAAATTCTTATATATCGTGATTTATTGCCAGCTTTCCATCTCAGTAGAAGCTGTGGCTATCTGTGCTATGGAAGTAGGATCATTATATGCTCTGAAATTCTGTGAACATACACATACTCTCAAAAATATGTATACATGCTGTATTGACCACTGTATCAAGAAGTAAAGTGACAGATAACAATCCATCAATATGGTACATTCCTTACTGTCTCAAATGCTCAAAATATCTGCCACCATCAGTGTATTGTTGATAATGATGTGTAACAGATCAGAATACTTCGTGAAGTTTTTTAAGTGGTTTGGCAGCAAATACAGTTTTGTGTCTCAGGTACTGCAGTGTTCTTCAGAACACCCCACAGTTAGTACTAGAAGAGGTGCCATGTCCATCTACCAGGAATGTGAACATTCAGAAAATTTCTTGCTCACTGTGGTAATGTGTTGATGTACCATTGTCACACTAATATTCTTCCTCCAAAAAATAAAATGATAGAAGGTACAATATTGCCCTGCAGCATGGATTTGCAAGCAGCACCTGTGACATTTGCTTTCAAGAAAAACAGCCATATGAGTCCTCTGGAAGACTGAATGCACCACACTGACACTTCCTCCTAGAGTAACTGCTCATTCTTCTGTTATGTCTGGATTTTCAGTGACCCAGTACAGACATTTCAGAGCACCATTAAGTTCAAGAGTGGCTAAATCAGACGAAGCATTGAAATCAGGAAAATACTTTTTTTTTTTCAGTACACATGTGCAAAAATCACTGTGTTGGCCGTGGTGTTCGAAGTTCGTTTTTCTAATGCATCTGTACCTCAGCCACGTTCTGTACATTCTAGTAGCATGTAATGATCCTCTGCTGTTTCTGAAATGGTAATTGCAGTGATGCCAATTTCTTTACATTGTATACTATATTGTAACGGAGTACACGAATATGAAGTGCAACACTGATTCATCATCGAGCATCATTCTACTTTGTCACTACTCCATACTATCACACTCTCTCTCTCTCTCTCTCTCTCTTCCTGTTTGCATTATTTGCATGCAAGTCTTGTCAACTTTTTCTTTGGTGCACACAATACTTACCTCATCCTTTGTCTTTCAGGTGTTACAAGTGAATCAAGCTGGACAGATGATCCACAATGGCGGACAACAAATAATGCTTCATGCAGTTCCGCAGAGTGCACAAACCATACAAGTTGCAACACAAAGTGGTCAAGCTCTCCAACAAATTCAGGTTGTTCCTGTCTCAAGTTTGCAGGTCAGTGGACTCCTATTTTTCTGTGCTCTAAAATTAATGTCTCTTATTTTGTTCACTGTAGTGCCTCTTTCAGATTGACAGTCACAGTTATTACATAGTCTGGTTCTAATAAATATGAAAATATAAGAATTTTAATTTTTTTATTTGACTGTTATTCCTTCTTTGAAGACAACTGCTGTATATTGTGATTCTGACAAGCAGCATGAATGAACAAATGAATGAATGAAGAAACAGTGGTTCAAGCCTTCATTGGTCCTGATGCACCTAAGCCTTATTTTAACAGCCCTTTTTTGCACCCTTAAACTAGGTTCTGATTCATGGGAGCCCTGTCCCTTTAAAGAAGTTCCAGATAGCTTCCATCATTGGGGTTGAAAAAAGAGGCATGAGGTGTGGGAGGAACCCAGTTACGTATGTCTAAGTGTGGCCAGAGCTTCTCATGTAAACAAAACATGAGCTGAGGTTTCTTCCTGTACTCTGCTCTTCCTACACAAAGAGCTTTCTGTCAGTCCCATTGTGTAGAGGTGTCTGCTCAGGGTGTTATGCCCAGTTAAAAGGCCTGTAATCACCCTGGATTGCATTCCATTAAAGGACGGCAACCTAATCTTAGCAGCGAGGTTAGGGCCCAAGATCAATCCTCAAACCTGCCTCTGAGTGCTGGTAAGACCCTGTCACAGAGTCCTGTGCTGATTAAAATAACCAACCTTAATCTACTGCCTAATGTTCTGCCTCGACATCCCCAGGGTTGGTTCTGGTCCAACAACTTGTGAGCAGAACCTTCCCTTGTGAGGTTATTGGCAATGCCATTTCCACTTCCACCAGAATGTCCATGGAACTAAATGAGGCTCACAGAGTGGTGAGCGGAAAGATCATTCAGTGCCTTTGGCACTGTCTTACCAATGGGGGTGTGATTTTAACACCCTGAAGAACATTCAAAGCTGCTTAACTAGCAGAGCAAACACTAATCTATTTCTCTGATCTAGTAGTCTGTTGAATATCACAGACTCAGGCCAAGATAGCTTATGTCTTCACAGCCTGGAATACTGTTGTATGTCTACCAATGGAGATGCCGAGTCTCCTTCCAAAGGATTGCCGAAAGACTCCAGCCTCATCTGTACTCTAGATGGGCCCCTGAACTGCAGGGGGATCCCTGGATCCTTTGGTCCACTCCTCTCCTGTTGACATTGTAACCCTGTGCTTAGGTTCAAAGTTGCATGCTGGCTTCATTGTTTTATTTCACATACTAAGTGTGGCATTTGACCTTTGAAGCTGCATCAGTCCAACTCTTTGTCCTCAGTTGGGGTGTAGAAAAGACCAGCACCCCAGGCTCAGACTCTAGAGTCAGTGCGCAGCTGACCTTGCCTTGCCTTGAACCACCAAGTCAAGTTGAGGAAGAAAAGTGACTGCTGCATAGCACTTGTTGGTGTAGTGTGCATAGCCCCTAATATCCCCAAACAAGGAAGTCTTTCGATTATACATAGCCAAGAATGGCACTGGCTATCTAGCAGCCAGATCTTCAGACTAGAGACACAAAGGTGATGGATGGCCAAATGATAGACATAGAGCCAATGAACCACTTTGGGTTTTAGGCCATATGTCACACCAAAGAACCTCCTACAGACCCACAGAAAACTGTGGGCATTCTTCACCTTGATTTCCACATACCCCCTCCAGGTCAATTGAGAATCACCCTGAGATACTTGGCTGATACAAAGCAGTGGAGAATAACTCCAAAAAATCGGGGTTCAAAGAAGTATGGTGTTTTCTTTTCGTCGTAAATGTGGAATGGTCCGTCTGGTCAGGATTAACCTACAGGCTACCCTCATCACCCCATACTTCTACAGTGTGAAAGACCCTCTGTATCAGCTCCAACACCACGTTCGAGAGTTTCACCACTGCCAACAGATAAACATCATTGGCATAACCCTGAGCATATACACCACTTCCATTGAGCCTTGATATCAAATCATTGATGAGGCACCAGAGGAGTGGTGGTGACATGTCTTCCTCTGGGCAACCCCTGGACACTGCAACCTTCCAGGTGAATCACTGATAGCTACTGTGGCCAGAAGACCTTCTAGAGTAGCTCTAATCCATAGGACAGTAGTGGAGCTGACCCCACATGTGACCAGAGCAGTTTTTATGGAGTCAAGAGATGTGAAGTTGAATGATCCTTTTATATCCAGAAAAACACCCAGAGCTGATTGGTGCTGGTCAAGTGCCTTGTCATCTCAAAACACAAGCTGATGAAGAGCTGTTTCCACAGATTTACCACCCTTGTAAGCATGCCATTTGGAGTACAATGGCTTAATAGCCAGAGCTCCTACTTTTAAACGTTTATCTGTGTCTTTCCATGGTCTTAAGAAAGAACACTGGAAGACGTATAGGTCTGAAGTCCCTAGGTCTGGTACAGGAACTCCTTCCAGGCTTGGGTATAAACATTACCTCAACCGGGCACCATGTGGAAAGACCATAGCCCATAGCCAGGCAGGCACAAAAATCCTAACCAGGTAAGGAACAGTTATCTCCCGTCCTTGTTGCAGCAGGGCGAGGAATATACTGGCCATTCCTGGACTTGTATGTGGGGCAACAAATTGGTCACCTATTCCACTCTCCTATAAGTGACAACCTCTGCCACCACCAGGCAGTCACATCACTTAGTATAGCGAGCAGCAACACAAATCACCATGTCCTCAGTAACTACCAAGTCAGGAAATGAATTGCGAGCAGGAGTTGTAAAGTTTCCTCCTTGGATTGCATTTGCAGCCCTGGAGGAGCCACTTGAGATCCCAGCCTGATTTTTGGGTCCATCAAAAGAGCCCTTTGTAATCTGGCCAACGCAGTTAATCATTAATGGAATTAGAGGAAGTCCTTTCTTACCTCTTTTCTATATCTCTGCTGAGCCTATAGCTGTTGAAAAATTACAGAATTTAAGCTTGTTCTCATTACTAAGTCCCTATAGGGTGTATGCATTTCTTCATTCTCTTATTTCATACTTCAAAACACTTTTGGATGTCCTGCTTGGGAATGTTGGTTAGGTGCTCTGTCATATGCTTTTTATGTGCTCTGCACTGTTAAGATGGGTTTCTTTTATGAAACATTTTACCTTGTGAAACAAAAATAATCAGAAATGAAATCCAGCAAACAGGTTGGGTGTTCTACATTTGTAATTTTCTTGTGGACTGAAAATTGCTTCAGTGGTAATGCTATATGAAAGGATTATTGTTTTGGTGAACAGACAGCCTGCTTGTGCAGCCACACCTGTGTTATTTTATTATGCATTTCTTCTTTTAAATACTCCAGAACATCTTTTTAGAAGTATTGGTTGACCATTTTCCTCATTGGATGTTATTGTGTTGCACATTGTTTTTAGTTTCAAAACACAGAATATACATTGTCCTTTGGAGCTTGTTGTTCTTGGCTTCTTCAGTCAGGGAGACAAGTTCATTTGTCTACTGGAGGTTTTTTCTTTTAGTTTAGGTGCCATACTGGAATACCCACGACTTATCACTGTGATAACATTGTTAAGAAATCCCATTTCTTTCCATTCAAGGAGATCTGTACAGATTTCACTTCTTTTCATTTTTGGTGATGCATCTGGAATGTGGGCATCATTGTCATGCATGCCTGTTCATGTTCAAATCCCCAATCAAAATTGTGTGCATAGTGTGAAGTGAGAGAGAAAACCAACAAGATGCAACAGTTAGATGTTTATTATCAACATTTTCTCAACATGTTTCGGGCATTGTTATGCCCATCTTCAGGAGAACAGGACGTGTGTTACTGCACGTGGTGTGCTGCGCTGGTTCTGGTGGATGTGGTTGGTAGCGGTTGTGGGGCGCTGCGTTGTAGGGTGCAAGCACTAGTCGAACAGTAACCTTCACAGTGCTCGCACCCTACAACGCAGCGTCCCACAACTGCTACCAACCACATCTAGCAGAACCAGCGCAGCACACCACGTGCAGTAACACACGTCTTGTTCTCCTGAAGATGGCCATAATGATGCCTGAAACATGTTGAGAAAGTGTTGATAATAAACATCTAACTGTTGCATCTTGTTGGTTTTCTCTCTCACTTCACAATTTGCTCACAATGCACGGTCACAGAAACCTAAAGCTAAAAAATGTGTGCATACATTTCTTTTCTAACATTTTAACATGCAAGCACAACTCATTGTTTCATCACCACAAACATTTGCCAGAGTACTGTAGGTATAGTGTTGATATAGTTTATGCACCATTCCAAACTTCTATTACCAATTTTCCGGCAGGGGTGTGAGACATATACAGGGTGTCCCAGGAGGAATGTGCCAGACTTCAGGAGGGTGTTCCTTATGTTAAAGTATACCGATATAACCCAAAACACCTATGTCCAAAGTTGAACGGTTACGGAGATAATGGCCAG
>Ga0123354_10008063_pt1 | contig 15975 bp, 7 predicted proteins | sample TergutLab28metaG_2_FD_97872 | JGI IMG/M metagenome (GOLD analysis project Ga0123354, IMG submission 97872) | Labiotermes labralis P4 segment gut microbial communities from Petit-Saut dam, French Guiana - Lab288 P4 | ecosystem: Host-associated > Arthropoda: Insects > Digestive system > Gut ...
AAGAATTGTCAACATAGTTACTTAACTCTGTCGTCTATGGAAGGAATGTTTCAGACATGCCTGTATATTTGGTCGAAAGTAAGAAGTGGAGATTAGGGTGAAGAGTATAGCGTGATTCTAGGGGCATGTATGACGTAACTGTAGATCGTGATTTCTCATTGACGTTCATATTATTATGCTGGAACAAATGAATGACGTAATTTTCTAATACATTTACACATCTACCTGTTGTGCCGATTGTAATAATGTCATAGTAATATCGGTGGGTCCGTAGTAATGAGCATTGTGAAGAATGTTATATTGTGAAAGTTGACTATGGGTGTTAGACGTGATTGAACCAATGCGCTGCTTGTGCCTGAGTTCTAAGTACGGCCATTAGTACTATATGTGAAAGTTTACTTGTTTGCCATTTCATATGGCAAATGTCAATTTGATGTTTTGTAGCGCTGTTGTCAGTCCTGTATGTAATGTTTTACGAATGGTGTCCATAGATCAGAATGTAATTATGAGATTTGTGTTCCGAAAGAGATGTGTCAGTTTTCTTATTAGAAGGCCATGAAATATATGTCAATTATATTTTCTGTGTAGTGTTTGTGAATATAGGTATAAGTGGTGATGTCCTATCGGATTTCCTATGTTGAGTTCCGAAGTAAGGATAGAGGGAATCCATGTGTTTTAGCAACGTGTAGTATCGTATTGCATTATTCTTGTTTATTCCTAAGGATATGGGTAACTGATGCTTTCTAGTTAAGAGAAATTGGAAAGCTGCTGTTTTGTATTCTAGAATGTGGTTGGGGATGAAATGAATCATTATAACGGTGGACGATGGATTTCTCTAAATGTCGATTTCAGATCCTTGACCTGTTCTTTTTGAAGTTATAAAGCGATCAGTGCTAAAATAAAAATTCCAAGAGGCTACACAAAAAAATTCACATTCTGCATAAAAGATGATACTATACATAAAACAGGACATCAACAAGACGAACCAAAACGCTCCAAAATTTACAGATTGCATCATAGTATCATCTAACGGTCCTCTACGAAAAATGATAAAAAAATTCTATCCAGTACTTTGAAAATACTCCATACACAACAAAGAAAGAAGCCCCGCAGAAAAAACAACATTCCATTATCTGAGTGATGTGCAATATAAATAATATTTACGATATAATAACATCTACAAAACCCCTCAAAAAAGTCTCCGATTATAATTCAAACGCCTTTTTTGACATAATAATATAATATGTTTATTTACTGCAATTGGGTTGATACCCGGTGGCAGTCGTTAATTTACATGTAAACAAAACATGAAATTGGTTACTACTAGATTTAAGTCGGGCGGGCTACATGAGAAGCATGTAGAGGCAACTTGGTATCTTGGGAACCATCTCAGCATTTGCTTACAGACACGGGGAAACCAAGAAAAACCTGTGTCGAGATGGCCGGTTCCAGGACCTTTCGAGTACCGACTTCTAGCCAGCAGTCCGGCAACTAAAGTACAAAAAACAGCAATGCACACACAGTACAACAAATACACATAAGATGACAATAATACACACAAGACAACTAAAACAATACACACGGCCAACCAACAACAATTACACACAAGACAACTTAAAACTAGCAACAATACACACGAGACAAATTAGAATTTTACGACATGTACAAAACGTAAAAACACCCATGCAAGAGAGCACTGTGTACTGCAAGAGAGTACTGTGTACTGCAAGAGAGCACTGTGTACTGCAAGAGAGCACTGTGTACTGCAAGAGAGTAATGTGTACATGATTCTATCAACTTATATTATCTTATAATGTTATATCACATTTTTATATCTCATGTCTTATATTTTAATGTAAACAAGATCTCGTATTTTAAGAACGTCGGTAATTGCACATCAATAGGCGTTTTGAAGTGCAGCCTGAAGAAGTCTTTATAAACAACAAAACATGTCGTACTAATATGACTTTTTAATTATTCTTTTAATTATATTTACATAATAAAGTTTTGTTAAACTAAAAGCTTAAATATATTTTAATAATTATTGAAAACACAACAGGGATGCCTCACCTGAAAATTCACCCTGGTATACCGAGCGTGTCAAATTTGGTGTGTAGGGGTATTCTAGGAAATTCATGTCACATTTCGAGTAGAATTAGGTTTAAAAAAGAAATTTTATCTACTCAATATCCCAGACTAAATCATTTTTTATGCAATGACAAAACAGAGTTACATTAAGAATAATAACAATTATAGTTTTGATATTAAATTCCGCTAGCGCCTAATATGTGACTGTAATATTACACTATTAAGGTGTGTGGCGTAATCTACTGTGTAATTTGCACTACCGGATGTTCTACTGTATAAAAGCACAAGACAGAAGGACCATAGCCATTGTCGTGTGTTAAGATATGGCGCGCTTCTGTCTTCGTCATTGCACGTCTTTTGTGACTTCTTTCTTGTCTTTCACATGCAGCAGAAACATGAAGAAGGACAGCGTCTCTTGCATTATCTGCAACAGACAAATACCGCGTTAGCGACAGGCAGATTTATATATGTAATAAATCAAGATACTTGTGGAATTGGAATTAATTAACTACAGTTCTGAGTTTCCACTAAAGATATCGGATGTGTGAATCGGCAGAGTGAGTAATTTTGTGACTGGTCTGGGGACTCTTTGTAATTATGAGTATTCTTTATGCCATGTTTATACTTGGTATTAATGACCGTTCAGTTTCCTTTTAGACATAGATTTCCAAATGTTAAGAAAATTAAATAAAACAACATCTGGTTTTTGTCGAATTATTTGATGTTCATATTTGCGTTTAAGAGTTTTAGAACCATATAGTATTCGTTTATAATGTCGAAAAGTACACTTAGCACACAAATCTTACCGTATTATGAAATCTGTCGTTAGTGTGCTGTCATACCGATCCTGTTTTTGTGTATGGTGTCCACTCTTAATCCCAAAATGAATGTCGTGAAACTGGGTGTTTGTTTCCGATCACACCGGATAATATGTGGGGTTAGCAACGTTTAAGTCCTTAGCGTATCAAGACTACATTCTTCATATTTCAAATAAATTTTGCCGTATAGAAGATGAACTTAAATTCTATTTCGTGTTGTTTATGTCAATACGGTCTGCAATACACGCTGTCAATTATAACAATGTCACGAGATTATGTTGATGAATTTGTAAAGTTTAATTGTAATTTTTTACAGCATCGGTTATGTTGCGCAGAGATATATTCACAACTGTAGAAAGATGCCTCCTCATATCAATATATCAAGAGTTCATAGAAACCCACTGAGTAGGAATAACGTTCGGGACACGGAAAGAATGGTTTTGTGATTGTGAAGGGACTGTTGTGTTTTAGCTGTTTACGGTCGTTTATTTGTGTTGTTTTTGTTTGTGAGCTTGAGAGGTGGACACTCAAAATTGTGAAATGGAAAATATGATCGTATGCGATTTTGGTCTCAGGAGCCCAAACATTTCGGCTTATGAGTTTCATGAATGGATTTATGATCAAATGTGTCTTAATGATCAGGAATCAACAATGGTGCAGATCGACGTACCAAAACGACAGGTGTATATAATGTTACGGGAAGTTGGACGAATGCAAGACAAGTTCCATTCGACCGGAGAGCAAGCTGAATACTATCATAGCAATGGAGAAATATCAACAGTCAGAATAAGTACAGCTGCAATGGGGACGAGAAGAGAACGAATTGCCAACTTACCCCCGGAAATGTCGGATGGAGTACCATGGACGGTTCTATCTAGGTACGGAGAAGTGAGGGACATTCAGGCGGAAACATGTTCTCTTCTATATCGTTAACCGGAAGCCAATGGTATTAGACTGGCAATGATTACTCCCGCCAAACACATGCCGTTGCATGTTACTGTGGCTAGAAGTAGTGCTGGTGTCATACGATGGACAACCTATGACGTGTGGTTAATGTAATGACACGGGGCACCTTTATCAACCGTGCCCGATGCGACCCATTTCGCAGGAGACATCGCCCATATCCACACCCACATCTTTGTCAGATATAGCGATGAGGGGGCAGACAATACACTACAGGCCGGTAGAGGTCGTAGGGAGGGTAGCACAGCACAGCGGACAGTCAGAGCTTGTAGATAGGAAATATGAGGAGCATTGTGCATCACACCGCCGGAAGGGAATTCTAATCAATTTGACGAAAATGCGCAGTTAGGCGTAACATTGCTGGCTGTGAGGTACTGTATTGAACCTCCGTCGATTCCGGCACACTCGGCCCTGTCGCCATTTTCAAACGTGCGGTCCGAGTGGAGAACAATAAGACGGCTGTGGAGTAAATGTTAGAATCTACTTTGCTCCAACTACAAAGAGCACAAAATTCAGGAGATATAAGAAATCACGCAGATACATGTGGTGGTACAGGGAAGTGGGTCAGGAGAAGTAGAGATAGGTGTTTTAGTGGCAGACATCGCCGATCGTTGCTGACACAAATTGCTTGAACGCATTAGAACCGGCCAGTCAAAAGCGTCCTAATAAATCAAGGGTTGAGAGGAGAGGGTCTAGGACACAAAATAGAATTAGTGTTGGGGTGAGGGGTACGTTGACACAAGTATAGGTAAAACTTTTTTACCTTTTCTTCTCTTCCCAACATACTGGCGGAAACATAATATAATGACCGCAAAAGCGAAAAGTTTGTCAGCGATAATGAGAATGCCGATGTTAACAGAAGTACTCCTCAAACAAGAGATCGACATTATCCTATTACAAGAAGTGACCCATACTGATATTTAACTCATAAGAAGATCTATCGCTTACACGAATGTGGGAATAAACAGACATGTCACAACATTGCTCATCACAGAGATAAAGAAACTAACCAAACTCACGCGGTTGCCGTTCAAGCGAGGAATGGCAGCATTTTGTCGAGGCGTTTGGAGAGTGAACATACATATGCGCCGTCTGATTCACCCAATAGACAGGAGAGAGAATATTTTTGTAATGTGGTACTCACTCATTGCCCCCAACAAAGATCATACGGGCGATAGTAACTGCGTCCTGAAAATACCGACTGTAATGTGAATATGAACTTCAGCAAAAAGAGAAATTGGTTGGTCACCGGCTTCGGTTTAACTGATTTGTGGGGCTCTGTCCCACCCAGAGACGTATATACACATTACACGTCGCATGAAATGGCGCGCCTTTTATCGAATATAGGTCACATGAAACTCCGTAGTAAGAAGGTGGGGGTGGAAACCGTGGTTACGGCATTTACAGGTCAACCAGTGGTATGTCTGCGAATCAAAATGGAAGTCGGTCTACTGCAACAAGGCGGGAACCTATGGAAAATGAACACGAATCTTTTAAAAGATACAACAAGCAGAATCCTTTTTCAGCAGGAGTGGACAAGTTGGAGATTGCAGAAAGGAAAATACACAGATATGGTTACGTGGTGCGAGAAATATGTCAAACCGAAAATTCTTTTACTTTGCATCTAAGAAGGGACTGCGAGGACTCGAGATGATATGATAAATGAAAGTTTTTATTCCGCTAGTATATATGACACTTTGAAGGACCGTAGATTTCCTAGGGAACAAGACCCATTTTAAAAATCTTAAAGCTAAAATTGTCAGACTATACAACAAGTGGTTTCAGTCCATTACTATAGATACACATGAAGCTACTCTTTGTGGGGGAGAAAGCTCCCCCCTCTTTCCAGCTCCTAGAAATGCGGAAACGTCGTGTGTCGTTTATGATTACCAGCGCTATAGGCAAGGACGGTGTAACACATACGACCAATAGGGGCATTCTGCATAACTTTGTAGAGTTCCTGCAAAGCAAATATGATCCAATTCAGGTGGATGATGCATGTGTTACTCAAATGGAGGAAGCTGAGTTTAGGACCTTACCACTGTGATGGAGGGACTTCCTAGACACTCCCATTACTGAAGAGCAATTGAAGGCCTGGGCGAGCAAAAGAACTTCTAACAAAGTTTCGGGAAGTGAAGGTATCTGCCTGGATTTTTTTAAATTTTAAAGGGGCAGCTTCAAGAATGATACGTTAGCCCTAATGAACTACATTTACTTGGATGTTAGGATCATAGAAAAACAGAAGCATGGCAACGTTGAGTGCATAATTAAAACCGACATTCACTCCAAACCAGCCGACTATAGACCAGTTACTTGACTGAACAGAGAGTAAAACATTCTAGCCCGTATTAGAACGAACCGACTGAGACCTACACTTTCTGACATGCTACACACGAGTTAGTATTTTGGAGTATCGAGCAACACGATTTTCGACGCTTTGGCGACGGTACGGGACGTTGTAGCCTATTCATAGTCGACACACGCCCCACTATACACCCTTTCCTTGGACTTCTCAGCAGGTTTTGACATGATTTCGCATACTTATCTACTTCGGGTATTAAAGTTGTGGCAATAGCATAAAATTCATCACAGTAATAAAACCGATGTATGACAAGGCATTCTGTTCGGCACAAATTAATGGCTACATTGCATGACCCTTTCCCTTACAATGATTCGTTACACAATGCAGTCCAGTGAGCATGCTAATATTTGCCGTGGTTTTGAATCTGCTGATGTGTCTGATGGAGCGGCTTTTTACGGGCAACAAATTTGGACATCGGACAAAGGAAACTGTAGTGACGGATTATGCTGACGATTTCACGATTATTGTGACGGCACCAGCAAACATTTAAATTTTCGGGGACCTCATAATGACTTAGGATAGGACAACGGGTGCTTGTTTGAACATCCGAAAATCCAAAGCTATGGTGGCTGGCTCGTGGGACAAATCAATGAACATCCTGGGCAGACCGCATTTTCAGGATATAACCATACTGGGTTTCAGGTTCACGAGTACAGTAGCCCGTTCCGGAAATGTCACTTGCTTGTGGACGACAGGCAAGGTCAAAGCCTCAGATAGAGACGCGTACGTTCGGTATCTATGTCTAAAACAACTAATCCAGTACGTGGACACCTTTTTACTCTACAAGATAATACACACATCGCAGATTTTTCCGAACCCGAAGGAGACCGAGCGACAAATCTTAACGTCGATATCCTGATAAATATGGCGTGGTGCGATCTTCGGCATACACGTTTGTCCGGGAAACAAGAATGATAGTTTAGAATGGCAAGAGTGGTTAGCAGAATAACGAGGAAATGCGTATTACGTTAAATTGGCATTTTGTTGTTTGTTCGAAACCATTAACTATGTCCATGCTTTGTATAGTAGTTGTCTGTAAATACACTGCCTTTTTTCTGTTCAGAAAAAAGGAATAAAAAGTTATATATTGGAAACGAAATTCGTGTCTTCCTTCAACTAGTATCATAGTTATAATTTAGAATTTGACTTTGATGGATAAAATATACTCTATTGTTCTTCATATAGCGGTGTGGTAATTTTAAACTACAGTTGACATGCATTCATTAATACGCGCTTTAAGTTCCTTGACTTTGTTTCCTTTTTCGAGGGTATTTATTCTTGTATGCAGTAGGTGAGAGAGAAACGGCTGTTAAAACATCTTCGGACGTCGTGCTTTTAGCGGTCTGTATTTCCCTTCTTTTATCGGAATTCCCGAGATTGTTTCATAATTCTGAAAGTGACCGGTTCAAGTATTTCGTTGTTCGTGAATTCTTTGCGTGCTGATATCCATGTAGTGCCCTACTGTAGGCCGTTTGTCTCCATCCACAGATTCGGAATTCATCTTTTATTCTCCCAATCGATTCAGCAGGTGGGACCGTCTGGAGTATAAATACCGTGAGAGGCAAGAAATTTTTCTCTTCTCCGTGCCTGTATGGTCGAGCTATTGGGATCACCCGGCTTCGTGTATAAGGCACGTGGGTTTTTTTCTGAGGGAATAGCAGAAGGTTCGTAGTCTTGTCCTCCCAGCCCCAACAAACGCAAATTCTTCATCCACTCGCTTCACCAACAAGGTAAACTCATCACGGAACAAGTGCCAAGAGAACATAATCCATTATTTCAGTTGATCATTGACCCTACTTGCACGCCACTTGTTGACACCCGTAGATAGACACTTCCTACACCCACCACCTGATCAGTTCCATCCAAACTGTGTCACCGGTCGGCAGCAGACAGCAGAGTAGGGTATATACAGAACTCAACTAACTACGTTCATCCCTTTCCCAATACAATTTTACTATAAACACATTGCATTTTATGAGAATCCATGTTCAAAATATTTCAAAATATCAAAAAAAGAGCTACTTTTAAATGGTAACTTTTATACATGTTTTAATGTTGACACCAATATGACGATATAGTTTTAATCTTTTTAAAGACCAAACCTTACATCTTAGCTAAATAGTTTTATGATTAACGTTCACAGGTCAAAGTAATATTAATTATAATTTTATCGTTGCAGTGCACTGTTCAAAAAAGCTGTATATACAGTCAAAGTGCTCTTGAAGTTGGGCGGAACTGTCACATGTACAGCAAGCTTAAAAGAATTTTAAAAAATTGCTGCTTCTTGTTGGTTACTGATATCATTGTACTGGCGATGCACGGTCAAACAAACGTCAAATTGTTCTTCAAACGTAACATGCTTACATTTTTGTTGACAAATTAAAGATCGTTGGAAAGACATACTTTTAGTTGCACGCTTCGCAAAAAACAATAAAATTTATTTTTTCGTGCATTGCATCAATATGATAAATTAATTAACTTGTCATTGAAGCTATATATATTTTAAATTATACGATTAAAAGTCCGTTTCTGTCCACAATTCATATCCTCTATTATCTTCTCTTCTTATTCTCCTTTCTCAGAATTTGACATTCGCTTTGATGGCTCTAGACCACTGCTCCCAGACAAATTTCATTTCTATTATTTTATATTTTTACAGTTTCTTAAATCCTTTATTATCAGCATTTCTTAGCGAACATGTGTTTGAACTACAGCTTCTCTATCGAGCTCCACTTTTTCTAATAGATTAATCTGCAACGATGAACGGTACATATGTTCTGTCAGCAGATTATTAAGATCTTCAATACATTGATAATTATAGTTTCACAAGTTTTCTCTTTGATGGTTTTTATTTGCAGGATTGATTATTAATGTTAAGTATATAATCATAAATAATAATAGTTAATAACCCGTATTGAAATACTGTGTCACGTTTAGAGGTTCTACTCAATATGGAGGAATGGAAAAAAATTAATGCGTTATTGTGATTCATGTTTGGATATTCCAAAATGATTTTGTGTCATTGATTGAAAACATGATCACATTCGGTGCCCTCAAAGTGTGGTTATGAGTTTTATTACTGTCAGATATGCTACAGTATTATATTTTGTAGTTACTGTGAATAAGGGCCAAATTTCCGTACATTGATTCTGCATAAAACGGAATTTTGAATGACGCAGTGGTGTCATAAAAAACTGCTCGTTTAGACATGGTCACATTGCAGTGATAATGATTTAAATAGATACTGTAGTTACAGTGAGAACATAAATGTAGTTATTTTAAGGGAAATTATATCCTGACCATACAAAAGAGAGTTATTTTAAAACAGTTGCCAGTAACGTAACCCCTACCGGCACTATAATAAGTTATTTTGCAAACACACATACGCATAATGTACATGTCACTTTATTGAAAAATTAAATTTGTATGTCTGTTTACCTGTGTAAAGACTGAGGGTCGTGAAATACAAACCCCATGTAGGAATGAGCGTGCTTGCCTCTACCAAAACAAATGCAGCACATAAATGTCGTCTATGTTTGCACCAACTTTACCTGATTTTATTTGGTCAGCAGAATTCATAGTACGAATTGTTTTATTTTCAATTTTTGCTTTCTCTGCAGGGAGTTCAGAAAATTTTTTCTCCTACATAATTTTCCGTAGTACATTTTCAATAAACTTTCTGTTTTGTTACTGTTCACATTTCATGTTTCAAAAGCAAAGTCGTTATTTCGCTACATCTGTCACGAAAGGCGTGTTTTCGTCGTTTAATATAAAAAAGCATAGGAGGTTATTTTCAGACAGAAGAAAGTATAAAGCATCCTAAAACAAACAAATGCACTCTTTTTTTCACTGCGCTGAAACATACAGTGCCAAGAATGTTTACGTTCTTCACTTTATCGAAATTGAACCAAAGTTGGTTGGAGCCATCATTTTCATCCTTCATTAGTATTATACACTTTTCGAGAATTGAATCTTAACACTTTTCATTTTTATCAATTCGTCCAAAAGGATCATCCAAATCAAAAAATATAAAAGCCGCTTCCATTCGGAAAGGCCATATAACAGTAAAACAGAAACTGAAAATGCTGTACGTGAAGGTGAAAACCTTATACAAGGTAGTCTCATTTGTTTAACAAAATTAATTTTACACAAATTATTATTTTAATATCGATGTATATTCTATCTAACATCAATATTTATAATATAGTTTGGATGCCGTCTCAAATGTCGAGATTCAGTATAATAAAAGACAAAGCCTCTTACGTAAGAACTACACTGCATTAACTAATATAGTCTTACGGATCATAAACTTCCAGGCACAAAATCATGACTACGTTGCATCTAAATATAAGAAAATTTTCATTCCTTCACATTTTAACCACGAAATTACCAAACAGACACAAAGTTACATTAATAAACCACACTACTTAGAATTATTACTCTCTTTATATAAGTAGTTGATTTCAATGTTGATTTTGCTTGGTAAAGTTATTTTTTATACAAGCAGTATATTCCTTTTTAATTACTTACAGTCGTAGGATGGCGTGCAAATAGCCGGTATAAATGGCCATATAAATCATGTTAATAAATAGAATAACTCTGCTAGACTTAATACTTTTGTCATTATTGAACTATTAACAGGCTTTACTTCTCTTTTGGGGGCAATGAAGTATGTGATGATGCCGTCATATATAATGGCAACGTTCACGGATGAACGCAACTTGCAGACAACCTTCCGTAGCCTGTGAGAGAAATGACGTGGCTAAATTCCCAAACTACCAATCCAACCGCAAATTCTGAACTGCTAACGTGGCAATAAAATAGTAGATAAATAAAGTCGTTTGTGCCATCGAATTTCATTGAACAAATTTACTTCCACTCGACATTTTGTTTATTTCAAAGCCTGTAAAATTTTCTGATGTTGTAGTTCATATCACGAGTTCTAATAGAGTTACCCGTTACTGAACACCCCATAATATGTAAATCTTAAAACCTGGTCTTGATATATAACAAAAGAGAACCTGTGGACTAATTCTGTCAATGCTGTATTTTTGACACAGCCAGTATGCTAGTACTTCACGCTCTTACAAAAGCATTCTAATACTTTTGGACTCTATTGGAAAATGGAGTGTCAGCTGGCGTGTTTCTTTAAAATCTTAAAGTTTTGGTGCGAGTTATGAAGAGCCTTCCTCATGCAGGGAGAGCTACGTAGGTCTAAATTTGATTGTTTTTATAACAACTGTGGGACCGTGAAGAATTCGATGTAATTAATTACCCAACTGGCTGCACGCCATTGTTAGACAAACATGTATGGTCATATTTGCAAGAAGTGACAGATGAAGTAAAAATGATCGCTTGAGGGAGCTGCCTGCGAGTACAATATGGTAATGAATAAATAATCCTTCGGTAGAAGCTGTGATGTTGAATGTTTTGCTAATAATGTATTCAACCTATTTTATGGCATTAGAGACAGTAGGTTAGAATGTTTTAGTTTGGTGTCACCAGACAATTCCGTTCCCAGTCCCTCCCTGTTCACACTCGAAAATTCGCTTGAGCATAAATTGGGCTCTCAGCTGTTGAAATGCAGTGCAGTGCGTAATGTGCTTAATTACACAAAATAGTTGCTGGCAGATTGTAGACATTATTCCTGATGCCTCTTACTGTTGTAAATAAGTCTACATTTTTGTAACATGTGCCCTGAGCGGGGAAGAGGATTACATTTCTCGGTAGGGGTTAAGTGCGTCACAGTAAGTTATGTTTGTTGTTATACCCTATCGTTTAAACAATTTAATTTCTTGCACATTTAAAATTATATAATATCATGCTAATCGTGAACTATTCCCTTACGTGATTACATAGTTATTTACGCACATTCATTGTGGTCACATTTGTCACCGGAATAAACTTTCCTGCTGTCAGATGGAATCCCTTGTTAGCTGTAGCGATTACGAACATTAAACTTCGCTGAAATGGGATAGGAGCTCCCATCCAGTCGCACCCGAATGCCGCGTCTCTTATACTCTCCGCCTGAAACATTTCACAGTTAATGTATTAAGTCCCTCTGATCTATGCAGCAGTACATTTAATGTACAAACTGCCTGTCAATTCGGTTTTAATGTCAGATAGTGACAAACTAGAAACTATCCCCATGGCAGGAATTTCGTGACAGAACTTCAACTCATTGGATCTCCCAATTGTTCTGCCACACTACTCGCTACTAGTAAGAAGTTTTCATAATGTTCCCGGTACTCTAAAACAATCATTATTCTCATTTTTTTGCCCTTACGGACCTACTTCCATGTTGTGCATAACTACCTGCCTGCAGATTTGCTCAATCACTCTATGACATATGTGGCCAGACTGTCGGACTCAATGATCTACAGTAAAGACAGAACAAGTTTCGCAACATAACACAGGAAATAATGTATTAATATGTGAACTAGTTAAACAAATGTAAAATAACTTAATGACATAAGTACATAAGTACAGGTGTCGCCTTTATTTACACTCTTCAGTATAAAACAAATCACCGACTTTAAATGGCGTTCTTCCTTAAACTTTCTGTTTCAACGTTGCTGTACGACGCTGATTATCTTACCATAATTTATGGAAAGAAATTTCTTGTTTACTGAGGCAAAAATGAATGCACTATTTCAAATTTTCAGTGTAAGAGTTTTTCGGTATTTTTAGTTAGTTTTCCCATCTTCTTTGAAGGCTTATTCACAGAGGTAAGTTGATCAAAACAATGCTGTCAAACAGAGAACCTGTTGTAGCTCAAAACGGCATATGAATTTTGATAGAGAACAAAATTCGACCACCATCGACAAAACAAGTTAACACGACCGACTGGTAGATCGCGATCGACTGCTTAGCCACTTTTCCTCTATGATACTCTAGCTCTTACGCAAACAGAAGTATTAATATTATCTCGTTTAATTGCTAACCGATCATTCGTTTTTGATTAAAACGTGCAAATTTATTTTTCCCCCGAATTAAAGACCACAAATTTAAAAATTTTGTTACACACGTATATTATTCAAAGATTATATGAATAATGTTTAGCATTTCACAAGGAATAATTACTTCTTGCTTCAGAATTATACAAGTGGGTTTTTTAAATAAAAAATTAAAAATGTAAATCAATGATGCCGTGCTCTGTTTGACCTCCGGCAACATTTCTAGTTTTACCTCGCTCTATTGCAATAGTAACTGCATTGGAGCTCTTCGGTTTCAACCTGCTAGGCATGACTGTGTAACTAATGGAACGCAGTACGGTTTGGTACCATTTCTAAGGGGTTTGTGTTAAATTCTGCTACCTTCGCAGTTCTGTTTCCATCTTACAGCAACACATATTCCTATTGCTATTTGGTTAGACTGCTGACAGTGCAGTCTGATCTACTTACAGTAATATACTACATATGGTGCTGAATAGTGAAATGCAAATAATACTGTAATTACTACAGCAGAGAGAAAAAATTTTATGTCAGGGGTCCGAAGTCTTAATGCACATTAAAACTGAAAATAATAAATTAATTTCTACAGCCCTGATTTGAAATTTGCGGACCTCATTTAAAATCTTTTAGGGTTCGTTATTCCTAAACACAGTGGAGTGCACACAGAGGGGTACACACAGAGGGGTACACACAGAGGGGTGCACACAGAGGCTAATCACTAGTCCGACTTCCATATTTAAGAGATAATTTAATCTCAGTTTTTAACAAAATGTTTCGCCTGCTATTATGGCCATCTTCAGAGTAACATAATTACAAGAAAACAATGGGACAATGTGGTTAGTTGTGTTGTCACTCCATAACAATTAAAAATTATTACACTTTTAGTAAAGATTATATAACTAATATAATTATAGGTTAAAAATTTAATGCTGACTCTTTTGGGGTTAATTTGTTTAGTCTGTGTGGAGTGAGAATCGATGCTTTTTTGTGGCGAAATTAAACCAGCGCGTAAGTGAAAAGGTTTTGACTAAACTATTTCTTCAACACTGAAGTGTACTTTTTTAGTTATGTGTGTATTATCCTTTTGACGCCTAATGTCAACTATAGTGGTCGTACCGCACCGCTAACCTATAAAGTTTCATTTTATATATTTATTTAACAAATATAGGTACTGAATATTTTAAACATGGTATATACTCTCCGTTTCTTTCTTTTCAAAATGCAGTTTGTTTCATAATTCTAACGTATTTGGTTCCCGTATTATTCACATTTTATATACAGGGTGTGCTAAAATAAAAAAAAAAAATTCCGGCGCCAAAAGGTTATGGACCTGATTAATGCAATGAAGTGGGAACATATTTAAATAGTGAAATTTAAGGTAGAATGTTGATTCATATTTCTGGCCAGAGTTTTAAAAACTCAAACCACAATTAAATACGTAATTCGCCATTTAAGTGAAAAATAATAATCATAAATTTCACGACTAAAGATTAGGATATTAAAAATTGTTTAAAAGGAAATTTTTGTTTGTGGAAAAGAATTTTTCAAACCTAATCACACATAAGTGTTTGGTTAACCATAAAACGTTAAAGTAATTTTAATGTTTTGGATGATTAAAACCTTATAATCTTAAGGTACTTAATACACGGTTTCTAGATTTGCCAAAGAAAATCTAATAAATAATTACGGGTTGGAAAAAAATCCTCAGTATTATATGGGACCATAATTTCTCAATTGATTTCAGGCTCGGTACCCATTACGAAAGTAATGTTTTAAAACAGCATCAACAACAATAATTACAATCCATTTTTTCTTACATGTTGTGTCAGCTGAGTTCCAAACCAGCAGATCAGAAGCACATCTATGGTGTACGTGGCGTAAAATATCACAGCTTGACTCATGTCTGCATAATCTCCCCAGTTCTGCAAAGAATTATTTGCAATATCACAAGCTTTAAAAGTATAGGAGATTTCAAATAATAAATCATTGGAAAATATTATACAGGGTGTCCCAGGATGAAAAGTCGATATTCTGGGAGGTCATAATATCGGTCATTCTAAGCAAAAATGTTTATATGAACATGTGTCCTATTCCGAACGGTTTCCGAGATAGAGCTCTTTGAATGTACAACCGCAATATTGTTGATAAGAAAGAGATATTACGTGTACGTACTGTTTCTAATACCGGTATTTATTGTTCAAGTGACAGAGTTGGTACAGTTTAAAATAAATGTTCGAAAATTCCACCGTCAACATCAATGCACTTTGCAACTCGTGTGAAGACATAGCGTGTTGTTCGTCTGAGTGCGTATTGACGTTCCGTTATGCAGGCGATAACATCCAGTATGTTAACGAGCAGTTCGTCTCGTGTATCCACTTTTTTCTGTACACTTCACTCTTCATCAAACCCCATAAACAAAAATCTAACGGGCTTATGTCTGGAGATCTTGGTGGCCAGTTAATGGTACTGTCACGACCGATCCACCTAGTAGGGAAAGTGTCATAGAGATGTTGCATCACATGTCTGGTATAATGAGAAGGTGGTCCGTCATGCTGAAAGTACATAGAAATCCGTGTAGCCAAAGGAACATCCTCTATTTGTTTTGGTAAATCATTTTGCAGAAAGTCTAGATAATTATGTCCTGTCATACGATCAGAAAAAATTGGATACACGAGACGAACTGCTCGTTAACATACTGGATGTTATCGCCTGCATAAAGGAACGTCAAGACGCACTCAGACGAACAATACGCCATGTCTTCACACGAGTTGCAAAGTGCATTGTTGTTGAC
>Ga0123354_10008065_pt1 | contig 15974 bp, 5 predicted proteins | sample TergutLab28metaG_2_FD_97872 | JGI IMG/M metagenome (GOLD analysis project Ga0123354, IMG submission 97872) | Labiotermes labralis P4 segment gut microbial communities from Petit-Saut dam, French Guiana - Lab288 P4 | ecosystem: Host-associated > Arthropoda: Insects > Digestive system > Gut ...
CAACTTGATGCACAAAATTTTTGTTTTACAATAAGTTTATTTCATGCCTCTACATGTTTCGAGCACATGTGCTCGAAACATGTAGAGGCATGAAATAAACTTATTGTAAAACAAAAATTTTGTACATCAAGTTGGTTAATTACTCTTTTGTAGCATAATTCAGTGAAATCTTCCCACAGAACTTTATTAACATATGATGTGGCCACGTGCTTGAGAAGATATTTTGCATACTAATTTTTTTTATTTCCTTTAAAGGAATATTTTAGATATTGATTTGAAATTGAGCAGAGTTTTATTTTCTGCAAGGGAACTTCTTTTGTGTTGGGAATTGTAACTCAAATACAGTTTAATAACGCTGTGTCCTTTATATTTTGCTTGGAAGGAGATTTAACTGAATTTTTACACTATTACATGATGCCACATACCAAATGACAGTATTTTTCAGGCATGATTTTCTCTTTTGAAACATGGCAGACTAGAACTCTGTCTGTCCCAGCCACTGCATTGGCATACTGACAAGCTCACATTCTTATTACTCTGATATAGGGTTACACTGTATTTGATTTGCTGTTTCATGCAGAAGGCACTCTAATATGTTTTTCATTGTGCTGAATAGTGGCCGTGCCCAGTACTGTACATTTTTATCCGTATTTTCCAGCATCTTATCCAAGACGCGACACAACAGCTAGACAGTGTTACTTCACTTAATTGTGACAGACTATATTAAAGAACTGAGTGTCAGTGCAGGATGCATGCCCTAAAGTTGAGGAACATTACATGTGGCCGTCATTCTAAGTCTGTCTTTGATATATGAGAATCTACAGAATAATACCTCTGTGAGGTTATACAGTTGATTCTATGGGTTAATCAAGAAGGTAAATGGCTGAGTGTGCATGGGTGTAATCCGTCACCATTTCATTTACACAGCTTGAAACCACAGATTTTATTTTCTTATTTTACACACAAAGGGAGATTTGTAGGTGCATTCACAAAATTGCAAAACATGACTATTAGCTTCTTCATTTGTCCGCCCTTCTGACCTTCCACATGGAACAACTCAGCTCTCACTGGACCAATTTAAAGAAATATGATATTTGAATATTTTTTGAAAATCTGTTGAGGAAACTCAATTTTGATTAAAATCTTACAAGAATGATGGGTACTTTACATGAAGACCAATATAAATTTTTGAACACATCGCACTGAATTCTTCTCAGAATAAGAAGTATTTCACACAAAAGTTTTAGAGAAAATCAAAACAAATTTAATGCTCAATAACTTTTTGCAAAAATTGTGCTGTTGATGATTTGGAAAAATATGTTAGAGCCAGACAACACTATATGGCACATATGTATTGCATGCAGGATAACTAAGGCTACAAACACACACTCAGTATTTGTAATAATTATAACTTTTCCATGACAACAGTGGTTGAATGAATGCGCCTCAATGTTACATTATAAGGATATGTCCTGTCTTGTTTTTTTTATTTTGTGTATTTAGACTGGTTGTGAACTGCAGCCAGTATCAGACAGGATTTCATTTCTCATGTCTTACACCTTGTGTGAAAGAATTATGAAGTTACACATCTCTTCAGTTATTGGGAGACAGGTAGCAAGGTGGGAACACTTTTACACCAAGACAGAAAAAACAGTGTATGAGCATTTCTGAGAGCTTTTGCTGGGAGAGGGTTTGGCAATTGACATGTAAAGCCTATTTACAAGGACAAAGAAACAAGAAGAATGCTAAGTTACAAAATCAGTTGAATTTAAAAAATTCCAGTGGGAACTTCTATTGCATAGTTGATCCTGACAAGAGGATATACAAAGAGAATTTGGTAGTTGTCTGTTTTTTAAAGATGTGTTGTGTTTTGAAAGATACAGTAGGGGAATTTGGTTATGGCTTGCTGTTACACTGAATGTACACACATTAGCTACTAAATATTTCTGTATACCATAGCACATTTTGATATCTTTTCCTTTACTTGTTGCAGTTGACTTACATATTTTATGAAAAGTGTTCAAATTGCAAATATACAGTGGTGTTTGGTAATACTGAAGTAATATTAGAAATTGCAGCTTGTGCTCCACAGAATTTTTAAGCTTTGTGTTTTAAAATCTACCCAATGTTAAACATAAGGAACTTGTCCTTCGTCTAGAGGCATACAGTATTGTGCACGCTTATACAAATCCTAAGTAATGCATTTATTCACTGCCCAAGTAAAACTCTGTATTTTAATTACCATTTCTGACAGTGCGGAAATACTTGGTAACAAAGCACAAAAATTTAAAAAAACCACTATTTTTACATGTAATTCTCAGATTGATAATAACTCTGTTTATTGTAGTGTCTCATGGGTATCACATTGCATCAAAATGGTGAAAATTGCAGTCTGTTGGAGGAACGTCCTGCCATTGCCTTTTGATTCAACAAGGAGATAGCACGTTCTTCTAGAAGTGAGAAAGCTGTTTGATAAAGTGCTGTACCCTGATGACTGCAATGAATACCAATTGCTGTATCAACCTGAGGTTTTGTAATTGCCATATTACTAGCAATACATTCTCTTGAAAGAGATTTCTTATTTCTCCAAGTTTCACAGAACACTTTAAAGTAGTTCATTTATTTTGTGACTAGTTAACATGAGTAGTAGTATGCCTTCAACTTCTGAAATATACATTGCCAGACAATTTTTTAATAATTAATATGTTTCTAACAGACAAATAAAGCCAATGTTTAAAGTGCTTACTACAGCAAGTGGTTAATACAGTTCCAGAGATAGTTAGGATTTGATATTATATACCTGGTCTCTACAGTCCAGGGAAGTACTGGCATATCCATGACTTGAAGTGACATTGATGGTGTTATTTGTTACATTGGGAGTTTCTTAAAAATTCTGGCTCATGGGGCATTTATTGTGTTTTGGACAGTACTGTGGCTGGAAAATGCATTGTTTGGTCCAGTTTTATTTCCTAATTTGAGATGTATATAGCCAGATTTGTACGAACATGTCAGGTTGGTGTGTTATGTGTTCAAATAAGATTTCTTCTTTCATGATTAAAAAAAGCTAACTTAAAGGAGACATTTAGTACATACTAGCATGTTATATTTCCCTTGTGTAAAGGCACTTCATACACTCAGTTGTAAAATTAAAAACCCAGTACAAATTTGGACACATGTTTGGCATTGAAAAAGAACGAAAATCTTAAGGCAGATAGACTAAAGTGACTAGAGCAAAGGAAATAAAATTGTAATTCAGATAACTGGAAACAATACATAGTGTTGTCTTAAATCTGGCTCAAAGTTGTATGTGTGCCCATCTGTTACAAGAAATATACATAAATTGATCACAGTGCAGTTGCCAATGTAAACTGCTGTAATTCTTCAATAATTGTTTTGGTTATCAGTTGTCAGTCTTATCCTCAAACCTACTACAATCTGACAGCACATTTAATGAGAAGAAATAAAGGAAAATTTTTGTCAATTTAAGTATATTGTTTTACTCTGGAATTATCTCAATTTAAACTTGAATTCAAAATGATGAAAAGTTACCTTTAAGATCTGGTACAACATTTCATTCTTGGACTGTGGTAGGTCTTAACACTTTGAGACTTGTTGGTGTAGTATTATATTCCATGACTTAATATTTCTGCCTGTCTGAAACCACTCATAACATGAGCCATCTTTCAAGTTACCTTTAAAATTTCATACAGTAATAAAATAGTTCAGTTTCAAATTCCAACCTGTATCACATATCCTGGATATTCCAATTATTAAAAATCTTCTCAGTCAGAGAGACCAAAATGCAGTTAGCATTTGTAACATCATTGGCTTCTTCAGTAAGAAGTAACATAACTATATATTTCAGAATTACAGAAATCATTCTAGATTTTACAGAATTAGATCATTACTGGTTGCTGACTTGGCTTCCAGTGTGTTCATTCGCCAGAAGCTTCATTTGTAAGACTCAGTCAGATTCCTTGAAAGAATGCCAGGAATGTTGGCAGTGTTTGCAGTCTTCAGAATTGTATTTGCAGTTTCTTTACACATCGGGTAGTATATTTATTAAAATGAGAATTGTGTGAATTCTTTAACCTGACAAATGAACTTTGAAGTGTGAAAGCTACTAAGAGCTGCATGCAAGACCACATACCTACTATAATACAAATTATTAGTCCATGTTTCAATCTTGATGATAATTAACATTTCTTCTTTATTTTTTATTTAATCCTTTAAAGTTGAAATGTGTCTGTTTTATGTCAGGACTCTGTGCATACCACACAGTAAACTCTCTCCACCTTGGTTATACAACACCAGTCTGTTAATGCTGTAGAAACCAAAAGTTCCCTGTTTGTTCCAAGATACAAACACAACACATAAATGCAGTGTGAGCATCATGTGAAATTTTTTGATGTTAAACCTGGTGATACATAAAGTGAAAGCTTTAAAAAGTTAAAAAATAGACATTTTGTGCAATACTACAGTTATGAAAAGCTTGTACTTGGGGTTTAATATGAGGACTGCAATCCATATTTGCCCTGTTTCTACAACTTTAATGTGTCAAGTACATGTCTGTTATCTCCAGCATACATGAAACTTGATACAACATTGTTAATAAAATGGAAGTTTATAAATCTAGAAATCCTATGGCCCTTACAACACACAGTTCTTTATTAGAAAGCATATATATATGTGTGTGTGTGTGTGTGTGTGTCTCAGCAAAACTGGTAATGACATTACTGTTGTGACTGTAACATTTACTTATCAAGACCATACCCACATGAGGCCAGTTATTCCTAAATGCTACGATTGACATGCACACTCCCTGGATACCACATACAGCCTGTAAACCCACATTTTCATGTACCTTTCAATCACCACTGTTAAATCATTCAGACACGCTGGTGAATGACTTGTAAATGTTTTTGTAAACTTCTGTTTTCCGTAAAAAGCAAATTTATCCCGGAGTTTGCAGAATATAAAGTGTCTGTATTTCCTAATTACTGAAATTCAGGTATTTTGTTATAGAATTTCAGTTTTGTAATTCATGCTGTTGCCAGAGTTCCCATTTCCTGGGTTCTAACATCAGAGAATTTCAGTGGTCTAAGCATGTTTTGCAGAATGCTAACTGTTTTGGTCCCTCTATGACCATATTTTGGATATCTAGGATTGCTGTTACATAATTTACATAGGTTTTTAGAATGTCAGCTATTGGGGCGGCACTGTTAAACAGTCCCAATTATGTCTGTTGGAAGTTTCAGCATTAATTCTATCAGCTGTCTTGGCTTACTGCTATAGAGTTTGTCTGAAGTCTCTTCCTCCAGCATTTGTAACTCCATGTTACAAAGTTTCTGGTATATCTGCCTCATTGTTGTGGAATTTAAAATGTCCAAGTGTGTGTTACAGAATTTCAGGTATTAATGTCTCAAAGAGTTAACACTAGGAACATACTTTTTCTTTTGTTTGTAATTAATTTATTGCCTTATCATGTACAAAACAATTGAAATCAGTGTAAGTGATCAGTATGGTATTTTATGCTGAATTGATATTTCATACTGCCACAGCAACCTTAAGTTAAGCTCCATAAAGCAGGAGTCGTTCTTAATATGTGACAGTAAATATAAGAAGTTATCACAGAATGATATAAAACCACAGTGAAGAGCACCATGCATCCTCCTTGATTTTATTGTTCATTAGTATGACCAAATAACAGGTTTAAGATTAATTGCATTTAAAAAAATTGAAGAATGTTCACAGTCATAATAAACACATTGGTGAATTTTAAATTTCAAAGTTGTAAACATGAGAAACAAGTGTTCACATAATGCAAACAAGCAAATGTTGTAAAAAAAAAAGTTTTGTTGCACACTGTTGCCATCTACAAAATAATAAATTAGATGATACAAAGTCAAATAATTAAGTGAAGAACATATGTTCTTTTATGTTATTTTCTTTTTTTATTTCCATTTATCCCATAATTTCCCTCGCAGGGCACACAGCACAAGACATTGTATTGAGACTTCCTACCCGCTGCTTCTCCTTTGTGGCATATCAAATGACCTACAATAGGTTTGGGCCTAGCAGCTTAAAGAGGTAAAAAATTTGGATTTAATTCTTCCAGGTGTAGTCAGATACTAAATTATTGAAGAACTGCTTGTTTTGGAACCTGCAGGTTCTGCTCACTATCACCACTTAAACCTCTCATCAAATCTAATAATTTTAAAAATAAACATCTTTAAATTTATGATTGGTGACCGTGTGGTCAGAGGTGTAGGTTTGCGACTGCTCGCTTGTGGGTTCAAATTCCACTGGGTGTGTGGCTGTCTGTCTCTTGTGGGTGTTGTGTTGTCATGTAGAGATCTCTGTGACTGGCTTTTCCCCCATTCAGGGGAGTCCTACCAAGTATGTGTGTTTGTGTCATTGAGTGTGATCTGGTGCAACAATAACCCTCTACACCAACAGTGAATAGGTTGAAGTGTTCAGTCTATCAGGAAATGTGAGTGCGCAATTAACATGTGATTTTAAGCAGAAGAAATGTAATTCAAATGGGGTAAGTGAAAATCTGGAAGAACTCAGATGTGGACTGACTGAATTAAATGAAGTAAGGGATATGCAAAGATGTGATATGTGAAAGAGGTTATATCATCAGACATTAACTTACTTGCATCTCAAATTGAAAATCTGAAAGAGTATGTCTCCAGTGGGGAAAATATTCGAGATACGAAGGTCAGAGTTCATTGCTGGTAGAAATAAAACCAGTTCCCATATACAGCATATTGAATCAAATCTGACACCAATTATAAATAATCAATGTGAACTGCTCAAGAGTAGTAACAATGGTGAAACTGAAAACTCAAATTCAGTGAGGGTCACCCATTGGTTGGAAACTATAAAGTTAAGACAAATAAGTCCACAAAAGCAAAACATAAAATTTTAATCATAGGATATAACTATGCATGAGGAATTTTCTTTGAAATTCAATATAACCTAGAAGAAGATTTTCAAAATCAAGGCATCATGAAACATGGATCAGATTTGGGATCAATTATGAATACAGTGACTAAACATACTGGTGTTATAGCAAAACTTGATGTTGTATGGGGTGACACAAACGATGTAAGTAAAACAAACTCTAAAAGACCTTAGTGGGAAAAGAAGTTTTGTGGAGAAGCGCAAACTAATATTTTGGTAATGAATGTAACACAAATTACCCTGTAAATGATCCAGGAGACTACCTAATAGTTGGACATAAATATGAATCACTAATATGAAAGATATTGAAACTAGTAAACGAGATCTTAATTTGTATGATTTGAAAATATTATATCATAACATTCAAAGTTTGAATAACACTTTATTAGAAATATCCATTTTGTTAAGTTTTGATAGTTTAAATGCTGATGTTCTTTGTTTTACTGAACACTGACTAAGGGAAGATCCACTGAGTAGTGTATGTATTGACGAGTTCAGGTTGGTGAGCAGCTTTAGTAGATCCTTCAGATACTGCAGAGTGTCAGGTATTTTTGTAAGAAACTTCTTTACATACAAAAGATGTTGATTATCTTAAAGGTTTAGAAAATGAACATGCTTTTGAACTGTTAGGAGTAGAGCTCTTAGATTTTAATTTTATTTTAGCTTGTATTTATAGATCCCCAACTGGGGATTTTGATGAATATTTGCATAAACTAGAACTAGTAATTTGTACAGTGCAATCTAAAGGAAAATGCACTTTTTTTTTATTTTTGTGGAGATTGGAATGCTAATTTCCTACAGTGTAGTGTAAAGTTATTAGAACTACAAAATTTATTATTTGTGCACAATTTCATAAATATGGTAACATCTCCTACAAGATCACAATACCAGTTTGTTAATTGATGTCATGATAACAAGAAATGTACATTTTGAAAAGCAATCTGTAATTTATGATTTGAGGTATTCAGATCATTTTGCTAAAATAGTATACATAAAGGTTAGACAAACCAATACTAGGTCCTGTGGCTATAAAGAAAAGACTGTTTACAGATAACACTTTAGAAGAATTTATGTATCCCCTGCAGGAAGAGTCATGGGACAAGGTTTTGTTATCTGATGTTAACATTTCTAATAAGGCTTTTATGAATACATTTACATATTATTTAAACACAGCATTTCTAATTAAAACGTCCTATGTGAACAACAACAATAAATAAAAGATCGTTATGGGGTTAATAGTATCAAGAAATAGAATGCGATTTTTGAATAGGATAAAGAGATCTGCAAATTTTTCATTGCAGTCTTTGCATTGCATTAATAAATATCAATTTATTTGTTTAAAAAACTTGTATAAGAAACAAAATAGAAAGAAAATGATATAAGATTCATTTTATCCTCTAACAATAAAACCAAGGTAATGTAGCAGGTAATAAATAAAGAGACTGGCAATTCCCCACATAATAATTGCAGTACTCATCTCCATAACAATAAAGAATCAGTTACAGTTCCCCAAACAGTTACTGAAAAGTTTAACTCCTTTTTTGTAGACTCACTTGATGACCTTAACTAAGAATAACTCCATACAATAAAGCAAACTTTGCAACACTTTATATAAAGTTCTATCCAAAGACCATGTTTGTCTGTCCGGTTTTAGAAATTGAAGTTGAGAGGGTAATAAATAGTTTAAAAGGAAATTCCTCAGCCAGGTTTGATGAAATTCCTCCATTTTTAGCTGTTTATATAATATTAAAAAAACTGTTCACTTTTATGTAATATATCTGTTAAAGTTGGAATTTTTTCCAAATATGATGAATATAGTAAAAATTAGACCTCTGTTTAAAGAGGGTGATAAATTTGATATTCGGAATTATAGACCTATATCTGTTTTGTCAGTTTTTTCCTAAAATATTGGAAAAGATTATGTATCACATTTTGTTATCCTTTCTAATAAAAGTTCAATGTTTTAGCAAATGAACAAAATTGTTTTAGGGAAATTAAATCTACTGAAGCAGCTTGTCACTCTTTCATTGAAAATATTCAACAAGCTTTGGATAAAAATTTGCATGTGGTAGGAATACTTCTTGATCTTACTGAAGTTTGTGATGTTATAAACCATGATATTTTGCTTTATGAAATAGAATCTTTTGGTGTTAGAGGTATTTTAAATTCATGGTTTATAGCCTACTCATTGCAGAGTACATAATTTGTCTCATTAACATAAACTGACTGTACTAATGTCATGTTGAATAGATATTCATCCTCGTCCAGATAATGTTACATGGTATGCCTCAGGGCTCGATCTTGGGGCCCCTTTTATTAATGACTTGCCTCTGATTTTACAGGGAGTAAATTTTGTCTTATGTACAGATGACACTAATATACTTGTTGACTATAAAGCAGAGACATTTCAACATAAAATAGCATTTCTTATGCAACACTTAGAAATATGTTTCCACAATAATGATCTTATTGTAGATATTGAAAAAGCGTGTGTAATATCATTTCATTCCCACCAAAACAGACATCCTTTTAGACCTCATGTCATGTTTAATAGAAATGCAATTGCATACATTTAAGAATTAAAATTTTTAGGAATATTTATTATGGAGAATTTACTGTGGCATGTTTCAATCCATTCCTTCTGTGCAGATTTCAGTGAAGTTCATTATATCATTAACCCTTTAAACGCTGAGTTAAATCCCGTCTGCCATCTGCTAGCACTATTCAGAGCTCACCACATTCTCCACATTAGCAGGTAAAGGGTTAAATCTTTAAGGGAAATCATATACACTCATATGTTCTGGAATACCGGGGTGCTGATAAGTCCTTAGCCCTACCAGGAAGGAAACAAGCTCAGAAGCATGTCAGGGACATGCACAATTTCAACAACATCGAGACATGAGCTGTCAATTCTTTTTTTTTTTTTTTGTAAGCAAAGCGCTGAAGGAAATTCACGCCATTCTGAAAGAAACATTAGCTTGTTTCCTTCCTGATCGGGCTAAGAACTTATCAGCACCCCTGTATTTACTATGAATATTTTCGTTCAAGATTAAACTATGATATTGTATTCTGGGGTAGAGATTACAAAAGTATTTCGGCTACAAGAAAAGGTGATTTAATTAATTACTGGTGTACATAAACACGAATCTTATAGGCATATGTTTAGGAAATTTAGAATTCTAACACTGACCTCACTGTGTATTTTAGAAATGTTATGCCTTATAAACAATCAAGGGAATTTAAAACAAAACTTTGGAATACATGGTCATAGTACGAGAAAGAAATTTGATTTACATACACACTACTGTAGTACCATTTTGTATCAGAGAAGTATGACAAACATGGGCATTAAATTATTTAATAAATTACCAGTACAAATCGAACAATTGGACAATTATAAAGGTTTTGAGAGAGAAGTAAAAACTTTTCTTTTAAACAATTCATTTTAAATGCCTGAAGAATTTTTTTGACTTTGAGGGTCTATAGCTATTTCACACTAGGTATGTCAATATAATAACAAATTACACTTGTGTGCCTATTTTACCTTGATTCTGCTGGAATAGATTTGTGTATTAATTTTTTTTATATTAATTCATTATATGTACTGCAACCTAATCACTGTTTATAGTTTGATTTCATTTTACTTGTGTAATTTTGGACAAGTCCAATGTTAATATATGTGATAAAACAGATGTACATAATCAAATGAACAAAATAAAGAATCATAATTTTTGGACAGTTAATTACTAAATTAAAATAATATTATCTGTAGTTGAACCAGAGTAGAAAATTGAGTTCTTCAAATTAATTATTTCCTGTTTTGAATCACTTAGGATATTTAGGCATAATTGACACGATATTGTGGAAAGAGTCTTAAAAAGCAGGTTGTGTATTGAACTGACCTGACACAGAATTGGGGGCCAACAGTTACTTCAGGTTTCAAGCAAGTTGCAGCCTCATATTCAGTAGGCACTGGGAAATCCACCCTAGTGTGAGGCAACCCAAGCATTGGGTCTCAGGTTGTAATCAGCGGAGCTGTAACTCCAGTCCCTTATACGCCTTCATGGCGTGAATAAGGAAACCTTTACCTTCACAAGAACGTGCAGAACTTACTCATAGGCGTAACTTTGTGTGTCCAAGAGGAGGAGCGAATAAAAAAAGAAGGAATGTTTTCTAGCTCTTATTTGGGTGGTGTAAAGACAGAAAAATGTAAAACCTGCGTTTGACGGTATGCAGAATAGAAGCATGGTCGATTTTGCCCCCCCCCCCCCTTCATGCCAAAGATATTGGCCACGTTTCGCCTATGAACTTACTGACCAGATGAGTAACTATAAACTTTTCAATGGATCCTTTGAATGTAGGGCTCACGGCCACAGATTGCGTGGGCAGGCGTGGAAGGAGTTCATAGGCCTCTCGCTGATCTGCTAAGCTGATTGGCAACTTCAATCTTGAGACGTTAATTCCATGGGCGAATCGCTTTTCTTGCAGGCGCTCGGGATACGGCTTCGTAGTTTCTATACCACACTCTGATCCTCAATAAATAGCACCTTTACGCCGTCAAACAAAACTGTGTGTACTGTGCATGGTATAGGAATTAATCTATAAAACCAATTTCTCGTGCATCAAAATGTATACATATCAGACGTTAGTAAGTCTCCTATATGTTTCGGGACGCCATGGGTGCCATCATCAGGAAATCCACTCAGTAGCTAACGTAACGCCCTCAGACTGGCCCATTGCATAGTAAGTGAGCAAAAAACACAGTTACACACCTGCAAACGCATTATAATTTCAGTTAAAACACTGACTGTCCACAACACAAATACTGAAACAATACAAGACAACTTTTAGTGTTATTAACAAACGACTTGTCACGTTACCAATAGCTACGAGTAGAGGTAATGTGGGAAGAATTTTTTATACAATCACGAAAATCAAAACCCACCAAAGACAATGTTTCAGGCTGAACACCCTAATTGTTTATATTCGATTAACTACAAGTTTCGGCCCATTTGGGCTCTTATTAAGATTCAGTAATATCTATACCAACGAAAGATTTGTGCATTCACATATGTTACATGTAAAAATGGTCAATGATTGATCAAAATATTTGTTATTTATATCTTCCGAAATTAAATTTACTTTTATAATTCTGTGGTAGACCTGCCGCTTTTTCTCAAATAAATTTTAGTGGCTGTGTAGGTTCACATGTAGTAACAGGCATATATATGATACTGCAAGCGAAACTAGTCGTACGTGGACGCTGCATATGAAACTAGTCATTTATATTATATATTATATGTGTTATATATATATATATATATGATGCCACTTTTAAACTTGTCATATATACATTTTGCTGCCTGTGAAACTAGTCTTATATATACGAATTTGATGTTTTCTGTTTAGTGTGTTGAATGTTACGAGCCGCCGGCACGAATGTAAATAACCCTGTACTTACTTTTGTTTTTCGTGGCCAGAGCCTCCCCATTGTCGAGGCTTCACAATCTTACTCAGACACATCACACACGATAGGACTTTTCTGGAAGAGTGATCGGCCCGACGCAGAGACTTCTACCTGACAACAGACAACACTCACAAGAGAGAGACATCAATGTTCCGGCGGGATTCGAACCCGCAATCTAAATGCTTTTAGGCATGCGATTGCGGATTGTCTCTGTAGGCCTCTAATGATGAAACTGACGTAAACATGTACTGACACATCCCGGTTGCCCCGCGGTCTAAATCGTAGGTCTGAGGCCGCTCGCTTGCTGGGATTGCGGGTTCGAATCTCATTTGTGGCATGGATCTCTGTCTCTCGACAATATTGTGTGTTGTCAAGTAGAGGTTTCTGCGTCGGACTTATCACTCGTCCAAAGGAGTCCTAACGAATGCGGTTTGTCTGAGTGTGATCGTGAAGCTTCGACAATGAGGAGGCCCTGGCCCACTAGGAGCTGTCGCAACATGGCGGGAGGTTCTCCTGTTGGAAGTGCAGAACAATGGTAAATACGTGCTCCTACAGGATATGCGAAAGTAGAGTGTATGAGCAGGCGTTACATTCAGTGCATCCTGGCTCTGGATATCAACAGTGACCGTGGCACAGAGAGTCATGCAGTCGAAGTGCACAATTAATCAATGCATTTCCATTTTTATGAGTTTGTTTTAAGTTGTAAAGTAACAACGGTCCGTTAGACTATACAACTAAGACATCAACATTTCAGTGCCCAAAAAAAACTGACACAGTTATATTATGTGGTCTGTGAATGTTGTCCGATATTTAGATGTCCCCTGAACATATTGCCAATCAGAAAATTAGCGACAGAATCTGTTCTTTCCCTGTCTTCATAAAAATTTCTCTGAAATAATGAATTTCTTTTGAATAAAGGTTGACCAACTAGATGACACTTGCTTTATTATATATTACTCAACATGTTTCAGACGTTAATACGTCCATCTTCAGGAGCTAGCGACTACTTGTGTTGTGTAGGCTGACTTGAGGCGTGCTGGTGTTATGTAGAGGGATTGGCTGTTGGTGATGTGGTATCCGAGTGTAGGCTGAACCACTGAGTAGTGGTTCAGCCTACACTCGGATACCACATCACCTTCGGTTTGAAACATGTAGAAAGCTTCGTAAAAATTAAAATATTAATTTAGAAATTGTGCTTTTGTTGGTTTATATTGTATAATTATATTACAATGCACGGTGCAAATAACATAAAAAATCCTGAATTAATCTTGCTTGTAATAAAGTTCTTGTTTAAAAAAATGAATGTGTCATCACACTTCCTTATTCCAGTCTGTTTGCTCCGTTGGCACTGCACCGTCATTTAAACGAGCAGCTAAGGAAATAGACCGTATGGTATATGAAGACCTATAAAATGTTTTACGACCGGAAGATAACCGAACTTTCCTTGGTTTTCATTTTCTTCTCAAAAATATTGTTAATAAAATAACAATCACGTGATAGTTATTCGGCCTTTCAGAATATTGCGTGAAGACCTAAAATGCCACTGTTGGCGCCTTTATAAGGGAGGGCATTAGGATTTTTGTACATATTTTGTGGAGTTGATGGAGGGAATGATTGTGGGTGTTGGACCGTAAAAGTTCGGACAGGCAGAAACCATTTAAGCGAAGAAGCAAACAAACAAACAAACAAATAAAGGTGGATGTGTAAACGTTAAACAGCCGGGTGTGGATCGAGTATTTCCGCCTCATCCCAGCCAGGTTTGCTACACGCTATTTCCTGCAGTTGATTGCTCGAGGCAAGAGGGGGGATCGAATTAGGTCAAGGTCAATGAAGTCCCCGCCGCAGAGGCTACCGAAATTGGCAGATCGCTTTTTCCAGAATAAACTCACATTTAGATGCACCATGAAAGCTGCTGTAATTGTTGACATTATCGTCTTGATGCGCAGTCTCTTTAGAAATACGTAACTCGGTTTTAAGTTTTTTATCTCAGTATTTAACCAACTTGATGCACAAAATTTGTTTCACAGTAAGTTTTATTTCTTGCCTCTACATGTTTCGAGCACATGTGCTCATCATCATGAGGTATCTGGTATCATCACATTACCCTATAGGTGTGATGATACCAGAGGCTGTGTAATGCAATTTTGACCTCCTGATGATGAGCACATGTGCTCGAAACATGTAGAGGCATAAAATAAAACTTACTGTGAAACAAATTTTGTGCATCAAGTTGGTTAAATATTGAGATAAATATACTGAGATGCACGGTCAGCGAAACGTCAAAATCGGTTTTAAGTGTTATCATCTCCTGTGAACACTCTCGGTCTCACACTTCCTACCCAGAGTCTCCGAGACTTTTTATGTCTGTAGTCGATTTTGTACGAAGGGAACTGTCCTCAGATGTGCATCAGCTGCTGATGATGTTCGTAGAGACGTCGGAAACAAAGATTTTTCCTTAATTGAATACTGTACTGTTTGAAGTTTGCATCTATTAAAATGCCGTAGCAGGAATGTTTTCGAAAATTCTACTGTCTTTATAATTAACCTTTTAAAGCCTAGCGGTTTCTTTACGTATCATAAGGTTTAACATTCAGAAATTCTACATGGCGCTCGCTTTGCGTTGAGTGTTTTGTATGGATCTCAGAACAGACAGCGGGCTTTGCTGTATACGTCATTAACTGATTGGTTTTTATAACCGTAGTGGAAAGTGTTTACAGCGCGGTACGGACTGACTCCTTATATAAAGCAGATTACGTTTCGTCTTTAGAAGTTTGTTACTTGATTTATTTTTTTTCGCTGGTTTCTGTGTTTTGCTTCGTCTTATTTTTGTTTGTGTTGATGTTTTGTGTTTTCATGCTGACTGCGTAATTGGGCATGGAAATTAAGCGCATAAATCACGAAAATGGCCATCCTACTTCTATTACCGAGTTTAATGCACGCAGCTTTTTTTAAAGCTTGTATTCATCTTCGGGTTTTGTGCTTAGACGCTCGAACAGTGAGAAAACTTTAATTTGACTTCACTAATATTCCAATCATCGTCACCTGCAGGCACAGAGATACACTATGTATTTGTCGTGTAGTGAGAGATGAGTCTTTATAACCATATACGATCTACGGTAACAACGATTTACAGAATATGTACAAAGCCGGTGTGTTGAGGTGAATTGTTAAAGAAACTTGACTTTAATGAAGCAGGACACTGCATTTGGTACAGCGACTAGCCTACGCCTGGACAAGTGAGGGACTAGCCGCGGTTCCTTTCCCGGCAGGGGCACAATGGTCTTCTCTTCTCAGAAGTGTCTAGACTGGCTCTGGGGTCCACCCACACTCCTATTTAATGGGTAACGGGGGCTATTTCTCAGGGAGTAAAGCAGCCGAGACGCGAAACTGACCTCTATCTAGCGTCGACATTATGAGTTATACCACTCTGATGTGCATATGGACAAAGTTATACCACTCTGATGTGCATATGGACAAAGTTATACCACTCTGATGTGCATATGGACAAAGTTATACCACTCTGATGTGCATATGGACA
>Ga0123354_10008066_pt1 | contig 15973 bp, 9 predicted proteins | sample TergutLab28metaG_2_FD_97872 | JGI IMG/M metagenome (GOLD analysis project Ga0123354, IMG submission 97872) | Labiotermes labralis P4 segment gut microbial communities from Petit-Saut dam, French Guiana - Lab288 P4 | ecosystem: Host-associated > Arthropoda: Insects > Digestive system > Gut ...
ATGTTGGGTGAAAAGTGTGGTATGGAGCTGGGTGGGGTGGGGGGGGGTTATATGCACGGTGTAAACAATACTAACGAGACGCCACTAATAAGGGGGGAAACTATTTTCTCTCAGGCAGTGAACATTGCTTCTACCGCACGTTCGATTTGATGAATATAGACATGGATATTGTCTACACTGCCTCTGAAATGCGGCTCTCGAAGCCTGTCTAGCTGGCCACCCCTGGTATATGGTTTTGCTTCTGTAACATCAACATTCACATGAAGGTTAATGAAGGCCACGAACAGAATTACTAATTTCTACGTCATTTTCGGGAGACAAGGGCTTGTTTTATCGTTTCGGGGGGCCAGAAATCCCTACAGATATTCCTAGTGGTTTTACTCAGCCAGTGCTGGGATAACACCTCGAGACAGACCACGACTGCTTCCTTCCATCTGCACGCCGCACATTTACCGTTCAACTGTAACCAATGTATTTGACTCTACATAACGTCTGCATTTCTAAAGTCTCCATTAATAACCTGACAATCAACGCAAATCAATTATAGTGATGCACTCCCTTGTGTCTGAAGGTGTTCTATATCGGTAAAGTTGTCCCTGTACACGCCAAAGGCACACTGGGGGAGTAGAGGTATAGCTCCACTCATTCTTAACCTCGGCACAAAGTTGGTGGTGAATGGTCAGCCTTGAGCTTTACTGCCGGGGAAAAAACCGATACCCATAGAAAATGCAACTGGGTGGGACCCAAAGCTGGTATGGGCGTTTATGTGTCCTTTGCCGTGAATTCTGTAGAAAACATGTCGTAAGGTAAATCAAAACATAAAGTTTTAAACGCCATTACAAAAGTCGGACTGCGCTAACGCTGTAATGTGGTCATGAAATGCATAGCGCATGCGGGGAGCAGTTTCCTGTAGCACCTATTTGTGCTTCAGGGTCTTCACTGACACACCCAAGTAAGCCCTCTGCAAAGAAGCAGGAAATTAATTATTTTAAGTTATTATTAAATTAAGGCTACTGAAACTGAAGAATGGAATGTCGTACATGTCTATTATTGACCACAGAGGCGCCGCACAGACATCGCTTGATATGCTAGACCGCCTTCAGGCAAAGAAATAACGATGGATATGCGCAGCCTTGCGGACAAACAGACAAAACGTACCGTCTTTACAGACATTAACAAATGCAAAATTAAAAAACTGGAAAGAGGTCAAAAAACAGAGCCGACTAGGAGAAGTCCATTAAGGAGGCGAAAGTCCGCATTGGACTGTAGTGCCATCCAGGAAGGAGAATAAGAATAAGAATAAGAAGACATATTGTCTATTCCAAACAAAAGTCCCGCATTGCTACAGTTATTTATGTAATTTTAGGAAGACACATTTATTCATTCAATGACATGGGAACGTTTAAATTGGAGTGCAATTTCTATGAATTGTTGTCTGAAATTAAAAACGCAACTGAAGAGTTGCAAGCATGTCTACAAATACGTTTACATACTTGTAACTGTTCGAACTACTGCATTATGCTATACGAATTTGATATCTATTTGGGCCATCCCGTTATGCAAACTTAAATAGAAATAACAACAGGGCATTTCCACCGACGTGACATTTTTAATACAGGACAAATTCGCCTTATCTTTTAATCAACTATGTTCACTGAAATGCCGTCTTATTGGTTTTTTGAAAGTGTTTAGTTTTTAAAATCTACATCAGGAAGTACCGGGCTCGAATAAAGGCTTACAATATAGACTTTTGTTTAATTTTACGTTTTACTGACCGTGTATCTCTGTATAATCTTGTAAATAAAACCGGAGACAGTCATCCACATAGAATAACAAGCATCAAGTGTCGCATAAACACAGTTGTATCTCCTGATGATGAGCCCATAGCTGCCCGAAACATGTAGAGATTTATAAACATAAATATACTAAGAAAAAGTTGTGCACCAAGTCGGTTTTATTTACTAGACTGTTGTTTCTCCAAGTGTCCCGGAATTGGATTTAAAGTTATTCAGACATTTGTCTCAGAACGGCATCAGTCAGGGTCTTGGGTGGCCCAGATTTCGACTTTTATTAATGCTTTATTCTATAACGAAGCCAGGAGACCAGACTATACAGAATCGCGTGTCTATTACACAGTGGCTGGTTACACTTGTGCTGGACTTGCAAGCAGCTCCGTCTGCCTAAGGGGGGAGGGGTGCTAAGAGCAGCGATCTAAAATAATCGACCGAGAGGCATCATGGCGCAACCCTGTTTAATTCCACCAGATATTTATACGCTTTGTGCGAAAATAGGCTGCTGTCGTCCCTCCGAAGTCTGCAGGATGCGTCGAATCACAGAACAGAGTTTGATCTCTGTAACAACGCACTGCTCTACACACGCGCTACGTTCTGCACACTTGTCAGGAGGTTTCAGAAGGCGGCTAAAATGGTTACGCATTTGACAGAATTACGAAGGAAGAAATCGTGTGTTATTTTAAGGCCACACTTCGACTTCAGGCGGGAGAAAACGAGGCAAACCAATTAAATTGCTTACAGTATCTTATGTTTATTGGAGCGTGCATCATTGTAATAGCTGAAGAATAAAAGACCAACTTGATGTCACTAGCTATTTTATTTCACTTCTTATGTGCTCAACATGTCTCGGACATTAATATATCCACCATCAGGAGCTTGCGACTATTCTGTTGAATTACCACATTGGTCGGCTTGTTCTTGGTTCGGTGTGTGTTGGAGATTCGGTGTGCACTGCTTCAGCCTGCAACACGGACACCACTCCAACCCAACCACACCGAAACCCCAACACACATCGAACCAAGAACAACACGACCAATGTGGTAATTCAACAGAATAGTCGCAAGCTCCTGATGGTGGATATATTAATGTCCGAGACATGTTGAGCACATAAGAAGTGAAATAAAATAGCAAGTGACATCAAGTTGGTCTTTTATTCTTCAACTGCTTACAGTATATTTAACGACAATGCAAACAGCCTAGAATACTGTCGAATGGTATGCAAATTACATAAAATAAAAAAAATCTTTATTAAGCTATAAGTCACACATAAGCTACTTTTAAAAGTATTCTGGCAACTAGATTCGGCTCTAAGATCGAACCTTCATCAGACTGCCACACAGTAACATAACAAGACAGGCAATTTACGTATAGCGTAACACTGAGGCGCGTTCGTGCAACCATTGTTACAGTGGAAAAGCGATAAGTATTATATATTCTGAGTATGCGTTTGTAGCCTTATGTTTCCAGCATGCAAAACGCATGCGCCATTTTGTCATCTGTAGCCTCTGTGGCTCTATTATATTTTTCCACATTATCTCATAAACGTCACTATTTTCGAAAAAGTTACCGAATATAAAGCGTGTGTTGAATTTCTCTACAAATTCTGTTTGAAACATTTCTCGTTCTAAGAAGCAATGAACGAGGTATGATCAATCACGTATATTGATCTTGTAAAGTACTCGTTATTCTTGTCCGATTTTAATGAAACTGGAAAGTTCTCAACGGAATTTCGAAACAGACTCATATATAAAATTTAATTAAAATCCGTCCAGTGGAGGCCGAGCTGTTCCATGCGGACAAAAAGACGGACAGATATGACGAAGGTTATAGTCGCTTTTCGTAATTTTGTGGACGCGCCTAACAAATAGAAACTCTGTATATCATTAGAAGTTCCTATTTCTTCTGTTCTTGTGTAACGACCTGAGGATGGCTCAATCTTACGACCAAATCTATTCGCCAGAATTCGTTTACATGTAGCTTGTGTGTGTGACTGATAACTGAATAAATTTACATTTAGATCTGATACAGCAACGGTGATGTTCCATATTAAGATTACATAACAATATACTGGACAGGACAGAACGGAAGCAGTCGTGGCTTAATTAATGTATTACCCCGCTATTTTCCTATGGGAAGGAAGACCATGAAAATTGTCAGTTACAGTAGCTGGTCTCTGGGTTCGAAAACAGGGCCTTCAGAAAACGGAAGAGTAGTGGCTAGCTAAACAGCAGAACCCGACGTTCGGGGCCAAGCCGAACGTCAGCGCACGCACACAACACACACACACACACACACCATGGCAGGCGCAGTGTAAGAGCGATCTTAGTCGACAGGAAACCTGGTATGGCGATTCCAGAAGTTAGTCTGCCTGTAGGGATACAAGATTCTGCCCATTTAGCTTCAACCGTCTTAGAGTGAGGTTACGACGATCAACTAATGCTGGCTTTATAGATATTAGTTTGAATTAAATGTCTTAAATATTAATTGTTCAGGATTTAAACTTCTACATATTGGCCACCGCTGGTATGGTTTCCGTACAGTGACAGGGCTGGACGATCCGGGGTTCGAATCCCAGCAGGAAAACTTTTTTTTTCTCGTATTCAAATCGTGCAGACAGGCTCTGGAGTCTACCCAGCCTCGTGTTCAAAGGGTGCGAGTTAATTTCCTGGGAGCAAAGCGAGCCCGGATGAGGATGACACTGACCTCCGCCTGGCGCCGAAACCAAGAATAAGTGGAGCTATATCTCTTCTCCCCTCTACGCATTCAGAGTGTGAAAAGGGACACTTTATCTTGTTTTACCTTCGCTGTATACGGTGCTGTACTTGGCAATAATATAATATATTCGGATAGACCAGATGTGATCAATGACGGGATCTCACGCATTAACGCCTCTACAACCGTTCCAATTAATTTTGGCAATATAATAGTTAAGGCTAAAGAAGATCTCATGGGGTTCAAATTGTGACGAGGATAACCTCTAAAAGAACCACTGGTAATCCAGGGATCCGAACAAGCAACATCATAACTACCGAATGAATCATTTAACGCAAACAAGGGAACCTTAAGATGAGATCCATGCTCTTCTGGGATGTTACGCAGCGAAGATTTGTAGTTATCGGCATTTCGGGAAAACCTATAGGTCCCATCTTCAAGGGAAAAGAAGTCCAGTTACCGACGCTTCGGGATAACCTACGGGTCCCATCTTCGAGGACCAAGCAGTGGGACCGCTAGGTTATCCCGAAACGTCGGTAACCAACAACCAATATGCGCTGCGCAACATCACAAAAGAGAACAGATCTCATTAAAATCCCGTTGAAAGCCTGAAATCACGCAAGAAGACCTTAAACAGTCAATCTGCATATACGAACCTCCCATCAGTTGGTATATTGAGTGTCTTCCCAGTAACTCTCATCTGCTGCTAAAGCAGTACCAATAGCTTTATTAATACGCCATTATCACCTAAACACGCTTATGTAAGGGCCGGACATTCCATGCAAGGTGTTCAGTACTACGTGCTTCAGATGACAATTTGTTGACTGCTACTGCTCTTTCACATGAACTCGTTAAATTCTATACCAGTGACTCCACTAGGCTTATTATGGTACTGTGTACAAACAGCCTGAGGACAAGACTACACCTTACACTAGTTTACAGGAATGTGGTCCGAGTAATTCTGTACTGATCATTGATATGTGGACAATTTAACGACACTGTACCAGCTGCTTAGGAAATTTAACAGCTTAGATGCGGGAATAAACTTAATGAAATGGGTTTCGAAGGTAGTGAGTTAGCGGTCTGCAGAACGCAACAGGAACCACCGCACGAAGAGACGAAAGCTCTTCCGTGTGCAACAGAATTCCTTGAGCAGAAGTGAGACGTGTGCTACATGTTTATTGCGCAGAAATGAGAAATTTGTTACATGTGTATTGAGCAGTAGTGAGACATGTGTCACATGTATATTAAGCAGTAGTGAGACATTTGCTACATGTAATCTATCTTGAGCAGTGGTGAGACATTTGTTACATGTGTACTGAGCAGCAGTGAGACATTTCTTGCATGTATAAGCAGTAATGAGACATTTGTTACATGTAGTCTATCTTAAGAAGTAGTGAGACATTTGTTACATGTATACTGAACAGTAGTGAGACATTTGTTGCATGTAAATTGAGCAGCAGTGAGACATTTGTTGCACGTATATTCAGCAGTAATTAGATATTTCTTACACGTATATTGAGCAGTAATCAGACCTTTACTGCGTGTATATTGAGCAGTAGTGAGACATTTGTTACACGTAGTCTATACTGAACAGTAGTGAGACTTGTGTTACATGTGTATTGAGCAGTAGGGCGACATGTGTTACATGTATATTGAGCAGTAGGGCGACATGTGTTACATGTATATTGAGCAGTGGCGCTAGAGCCCATACTGCCAGATTCATATCTTAGTTTTTTCTTCCTACAATTCTTCTATCATAGTTTGCGTTTTATTCTTGTCGATGGACGAGAATTTGTTATTGTAACAACACTTTGTAGGCGATCGATTTTCGTTGCTCCTCACATAAATTCCAGGAAGCATAAAAATGGATAATGTTCTGCACACAAAAAAAGAGCAACAGATTGTTTTCGTTTCAGGTCTTATTCGATTCCAATTTTCGTTTACACATCAAACCCTCTCCGTTTATTCGTTATTACATTATGTTAAATTTAAATTCAGCAAAGGAACACAGAAAATACTCTCCTTCCTCTTCAATTCAGATTCACACACACGAGGGATGTACAAATTTTCCAAAAATCTAGAACCCATCTCGAAATTCTAGGGGGCAGAAGGTGACATGAATCAATTAGAATAATGATGACCCACAAATTAGTCGCCACCGTAAAACTGTAGTCGCCATGGAGACGTGGCGCGAGAAATTTATGCACTCACCACGACAGACGGATACTGATGACAGTATACAAGTATTTCACTGGAATAACTAAGAATAACATAGTCCGTTTTCAAGCTGGAATTCTAAATCTGCCTTCCACGAATGCGTATCAAGTTCGTCAGCACTTAATTTTACTCTGGAGAATTCTAACGATGGCGTGCGGTGATAGCCGTGGCTGAAATTCTGTACAATGAACGTCTCCGGCTAAAACAAGAAAACGTTACGCCACCAATCTCGGAGTAAGGATATCTGAGGTTTCCCACCGGTGATCCAGACGATGATCGGATCACCGTGGGGAGGGGAAGAGATGGCTAAACATGGCCCAAAATTATCCGGACTACCCGGCGATCCAGATTACCGGGGTACGGAATAACCGACGGACCACTGTTTCTTCAGTGCCTTTCCAGAAGATTAAAAGAACAGTAAAGCCGTCTATATAGACGCCATGAAGGTATACAGGGGGTATGGATGTACAGCTTCACTCATTCTTAACCTTGGCACCAGACGGAGGTGAGTGGCCAGCCTCACTCCCCGGTCATTGTAGGCCTGGAAAGAAAACGTCCGATACCCACCGAATAGGAGGCTGGGTGGGTCCCAGGGCTGGTCAGAAATTTGAAGCAGAGATAAATCTCTTGCTACTGCCGAGATCGGAACCTGTACCGTCCAGCTCGTAGATATTCGTCCACACTACGTTTCCGAATATGCCGAATAAGAAGTTGCAAACAGCGTCCAAGAGTAATCCTGCAGTTAAGGGGTTAGCTGTCGAGCTAAGAACTCTTCATTGTCATCAAGGACAATTTGATATAAAACGCATACGGCGTGGGAAGCCGGAAGGTCGCGGGCTTTTTCTAGATGGGGTCACTGGGTTTATTCCATTGATATAATCCTTCCGGCCGCACTATGGCCCTAGGGTTTACTCAGCCTCTAACAGAAATGAATACCAGGGGTATCTCCTGGGGTAAAGGCAGCCAGTGCGTAGGGCTCACAACCTTATCACTATCACGTGACGACTGTCTAGAAATTCAGAGGGCCTCAAACTCCTGGAACCCTATGGGCCTGTCCAGGCCTGTAGGGAAGACAGCTCTACGTATTACCTTCCTATTGTATCGGAAGTACTCAAATATGCGTACACACTTCAAATTAATGTTAGGTACAGACTTTGTGACAATTTGAACTGGACTGCAATGAGTCAGAACAGGATTTACGGGTTGGATTATGCGATACTGGCTGTGACACATTTGGTTCCATAAAAGCAGATAATCTTTGCAAGAATTAGACCTTCCCATAGACTTCTCACGGAATACAGCCCACCAATGAGTCAATTGTAAATCTGTATACTCAATATCCTGTAGAAATGACGGGAAGACGATGAAGAAGGCATAAGCAGTTATTGGATGACCTTAAGGAAATGAAAGGATACTGTAAACTGGAAGAGGAAGTACTAGATCGCACTCTGTGGAGAACTCGCTTTGGCAGAGACTATGGACCTGTCGTAAGACAGACTAGGCAATGAATGGATCAACATTCTCTATATTATACAGAGGCAAATACTGTAACTCCAACAGAAGCAGCCTCAAAAGTATAGATGGCACAATGACTCCGAGAACACCATTCACCTCTCCACAATACGAACATAACGGTAGTGCCCCAGAGCGCCGCCATCGAGATGCTGCAGCACCTGTCACTGAGTTCCCGGCACATGTATTTATAGGAATAGCTCAAAATAGGCACCGTCAAATTTTGAAGGCTTTTTAAGTGAAAAGTTAAAATGAATAAAAAAAAAAAAAGAGACGTACAGTCAACAACAAAATAGTTCATAATTGCGCCGCTAAACTTCCATCCTAAAGCAGGCTTGTGAAATAAACCAGAGACCTTTAGCTAAAAGCACAAACCAGGATAACACCACAAGACCGGTTTTATGGTGCGGTACATGGCCGGAAAGGAAATGCTCATGTGACACCAGCCTCACATAGAATTTTATGTCGGATCTCAAGACGAACCATAAGGATGTACGACACAGGTGGCCAGACTTTTGGACTCAGTGATCTATCTAAAGACAAAAAATATTTTGCGATCTACCATACATAAGATAAAGCAATTCCATTACAGGCCTGTGGTTTACAAGATGCTGAGGCACCCAGATTTCAAGACAATCGGCACATGAAGGTGGTAAGGTTGTCAGCTCTACGCAACGGGCGCCTTTACCCCTAGGAAATATTCCTGGTACTCATTCCTGTTACAGGCTGAGTCAACCTGCCGGAAGGATTATGTCAATGAAAAATTCCAATGACACCACCGGGAATCAAACCCGCGACCTCCCGACTTGAAGCGCAGTGCCTCAACCAACTGCGCCACCGCGTGCCCCCAACATATATGCATACATAACGTAGTAATATTAGTTAAACTAGTCAAAGAAATGTAAAACGGCATAATAACATCAAACGTATGAAAGTACAATTGTTTTGTTTATAAGAAATTGATATTTTCAAACTAAAGCAATTTATCGTAATTAAGAAGCGTTTTTCATTAACCTTCATACGGCGAAGTTGATGCATGGCACGGCGCATCTTGCGATAACTTACTGAAAGAGCGTTCATAATTACTCAGGCACAAGAGAAGGCATGTTCAAGGGAATGTTCATCGGTCAGACGCCATGAGTCATTAAATAATTTTTTTTGTACAGCCTGGCGAAAGCTACGCCAATTGTTGTGATCTTACTTCATACGAAGACCGATTATGCCCACTTATAATATTCATAACCCTTTATTAGCACTGTGTTACTACGACATGTTTCAGCCCTCAAAGGGCCCTCCTCAGCAGGACGACTGATAAAATTCCAAGGCAAGCTTCATATTTGCACCGTGCATCATCAACTTATAAATATTTTATTGTCCAACTTATGCACGATTATATAACACATTGATACGACTAAAATTATAAAATATTTACAAGTACTCCAACATGTTTCGGGTCACAGAGCCTTGTACAGTACTTGGCTAAAATTACAAGAATGGTTCTATCGTGCCGTTGAAATAGACGTGGTCGGTGTTATGGCAGCATATTGTAACCTGATGTGTGTGTGTAGTTCACTGACTAGAAAGGCACCTTTCTAGACAGTGAACTACACACACACACATCGGGTTACAATATGCTGCCATAACACCGACCACGTCTATTTCAACGGCACGATAGAACCATTCTTGTCATTTTAGCCAAGTACTGTACAAGGCTCCTTGATGATGGATCCTCTGTGATCCGAAACATGTTGGAGTACTTGTAAATATTTTATAATTTTAATTGTATCTACGTATTATATAATTGTGCATAAGTTGGACAATAAAATATTTATTCCAAGGCAAGATGAACATAATATATACCAGATGCAAAATTCAGTTTAGCGAGCATCGATTATTATAATACGCGGCAGCACCATGAATAGTGATATCAGTGCTGGTAAATGAACACGATAAGGCGTATCGTAATCTCACTGTACGCCATGGCAAGTTCTGATAACGACAGTAAAAGAATCCTCTTCATAACCAGTTCATTTAACTCGTTCGTGCAATTTGTCCTAGCTGACTGTATGCATGACCCTTCAAAGAGGGCGCCGATGTATTACCCAGTGGTTACGTAAGAAATAGCAGACAACTTTTTTTGTGTTGACTGTTTCTTACATAACCATTAGTCCGCTAACTCGGTGAGAACCACTAACCCACACTACACATCATACACAAGCGAAGCCCTTTACTGCACCCAGCAGAAGTCTGTGTTGTAACCATCTAAATTTTCAAAAGCAGAACACACCCTTTGTGAAAAAAGGGCATCTTCAAAATGATCACTGATATTAATTTAGAATAAGCTGATTAAATTACTGTTGTATTTGAAACATACATTTCGATGTAAACACGGTACAGGTACAGTGCCACTCATAATTAACATCCGCACTAGAAGGAAATGAGTAGTTAACTTTACACTGCGGCTGCTTTACCTCGGGTACCCAAACAGGAGGCTGGATGGGCCTCAGAACCGGTCTGGACGTTTTTAGAGGAAAGCCCCTTGCATATACCGGGATTCGAACCTCCAGGACCATCCATCCCGTAGCCCAGGCGCTATACCTAATACTGCTCCTACTTTTAAACGTAAATTACTAGCAAACTGTCAGCGGAATGTAATACGTATGACAATGGAATTTTTCACTCCAACGTTTTGACATGACCACGATAAGAATGGATTTAGCATAACGTGAGACATACAGAAAGCGAGGTGAAAGAAATGGTCATCAAGAAAATCAAGTGTGTCAGGATTTACTGTACTGTATCTAGATATTAGTACATGTACCGAAACAGTAAATTAAAAACTATATAAAAGTTGAATAATACGACCCATAATCACCCTAAGGACAGATAATGACCACAGCAACGAACGTACTCAGTATTTGAAAGGACTATCTATATATGGACCCGTAAAACAATGGAGATTAAAAACGAACAAGGAGATACAGGACACATTCCAGGGAGAAGGTATTTTAAAATTCATAAAATCCTGATTGGATGGTCACGTTGCAAGACTGAAAAGCCAAAGAACGCCAAACAAAAAAGAGTACGTTGAAAAAAACAAAATGAGGAAGATCACATAAAAAACAGATAGACGAGGTTGAGATACGTGCGTATATTGAAAATAAAAACAAGACACGTAAATCCAGAGACCCTCCGGACCAGTGGCAGTCTTTACTAATAAACGAGAAAGAAACATGAAAACAATTATTGGCCTAGCTTCCGCCAGGCACTACAAAAAATTATTTAACGACTCATCATTGTTCCCCTCCACGGAAATCTTTAGTAAAAGGCGAAAGATTTATGCGTATTGAAGGAAAACCAGAGTACCTAACCACTCCTGACAGTCACATCATATGTACTTGACAACCTATTGCAGCTGCGAGATATAATGCAGAAAGGATAAAAAATAAAATTTATTTCCATACAAATGGCAATTTTAATACAATATCTGCAACTGCGATAATTAGTTACAGGTTTCAATGAAAACGAGGTGGCTGTCAGTCTGTTAAACCACCCGAAAACCACCACACAACATAACAGCACGCATCATCACGTGTTCTCCTCCAGGTGAATCTTCAGTACAATGCGAAAGACTTGTGAGGGTCAATGACAGATTAATGGGCTTGTTTTGTATTCTCGAGGTCATGAATTCGAATCTCAGTCGGTAGGCTTACTATTCTGACTAGGATTTCTCGTGGTGTCCACTCAGCGTCTAAGGCAAACAATGAACTCCTCATGCGAGTTGCTGAAAATGTCCTGCGCATCTTAATTCTTGGTTAAATAGAACAAGACGTGCTATGCCATTTGCTGGACAAACGATGTGGAGGGACCTGAGGACCACATATCTGATTTATATTTTTGCGTAACTCATGTTTCTGACCACAGATATAAAAACCAAACACTCTCTTTGTTATACAAATCTACTCTCGGTATGGGGATAGTAACTCAAGGGGAGCGATCACCTGTTCCTAAAAGGCAAGACTTAGGAAATCTCCAGTGTGATAAAGTGATGAAATAGAAAGGGGACAAAAGCCATGAAGATGAAGCATACATGCCACCAGACTTGTGCCCTCATTTGATAACACAACCTAAATTAAACCATAGATGTGATTTGAATTTATCCAAGATTGAAGCAGATGTTTTTGGTTCGAGAATTCATGAATGGAACCTTTTGAAAAAAAATGTTAAGAATTCTGTTTAAAGCAGCATGAACAGATCTCCTACCTTTCTTTCTCCAACTGGAAATATGTCCTACTGTACTGATGCTCATGGCTTAACGGGATCATTGGGACACAATCAGAGGAGTGAAGAATGGTGATTGTTCACTGATGTATCTAAGGCAAGACAGAAAGTTTTACTCCTCCATATATGAAATGAATTTCCATCAGTCCCTGTTTTTCATGCAACTCAAATGAAAGAAGCATATGAGAACATGAAACTTCTCCTCAGTTGCATTCAATAGAATGTAAACCGTTGGAATGCAAGCGGGGCATGCAGCTTGGTTCTACGAAGTTCTGTTGCTCTTTATGTGAATTGGACAGTCCCGCAAAAGATCAACATTATTCTGCAAAAGAATGGCCCAAACATGGGCACCTTCAAGGTGGACGAAAGAACGTCAGAAACGAACCACTAGTAGATCTAAAGAAAATATTTTTACCTCCATTACGTTTCAAGCTTCGTATGAAGAAGAATTCTGTCAAAACTATGATTCATGATGGAAAGGGGTTCCAATATATCACGCAGAAATATCAATCAATCAATCAATCAATCAATAAGTGAATCCAAAATCAAAAAAGGAATCAACCTTGGCCCCCAAATTAAGGATTTTCTGAAGGACAAGCAGTTCGATGCAGTGTTCAAGGGAACTGAAAAAGCTGCTTTGGAGGGGTTTAAAGTAGTTTGACAACTTTCTTGGCAAACATAAGGCACCCAACTACAGGACACCCGTTGGAAAAATAATTCAAACCTTCAGAAATATGGGATGCAACACGTCACTCAAAATGCACTTCGTTTACAGTCATCTGGATTTTTTTTAACTGATTTGGAGACATTAGTGAGGAGCACGGTAAGAGATTTCACCAGGGAAATGCAGTCCTACAATACTTGCCGACTAATTATGGCAATTTAAAAGACAACATTCAACTGCATACAAGAAGACACCAAGTGTACAACAATTCGACTAAATTGTGATTTCGGTAGGAAACTTTTGTTTATTCAAATTTAGCACAGTAAAGGGGGAAAGCACTGATAATATTTGATTGTCATACATAAGTATTATATCCAAATGAACCCAAATTTCTGTAAGTCTCCCATTTTTTCTCTTTAAGACGAGAACACTAAAATGAAAAATTTATTTCAAACCAAGAAACTTTTTCAGTAGTCCGTTTATAGTTTTCCCAGCGGCAGATTTCGATTCAGGTGTCACAATCCATAGAGAAAACCAAGTTTCATGCAAGAAGTACAAAAATTACGATTGGTTGACTGGTGTTACAGACTTAAGTACATGTATTTAATGGCGAAGTGGCTAACATCGTGACGACTAGGTGTTAATTGGTAAGTCGTATTAATCACTGCACTGAAATAAAAGCAGCAGCAGCAATAATAATAATAATAATAACAACAACAACAACAACCTGATAGTTGTGACAGTACCAGCGGACATGGATGTGAGGCAAAAAAGAGAAAAGAAATTAAAATACATTTTCTGTACAGAGATACAACGCATTTTGTGCATGAAATGTATGATCAAACCAGTCATAATTGCAGCCACCGGAATAGTAACAAAAGTTTTAAAGCTAAGTTTGGAAACAATATCAGGAAAACATTCAACAGATTCACTACCAAAGACAGCTACATTTGGAAACATCTCACATAATGCCGGATAGCAGGTAGATCCGAACGGTGCAGTGGTTGGGACTGACAGGCTGTCCTGAAACGTCGGTAAGCTACTAGCAACATACACTGCATAACTTCCTGGAAGAGCGAAGGGCTCAATTATACGGCAGCGGAAGCCTGAAATCTCGCAAGGATAATTTCCTACTACTACTACAACTACTACTACACAGAAGCAATACCAAGAACAGGGTAAGCTGTTAATTTTGAACATTGTTAAAGCTTAAGACAATATACTGCGAGCTACTAATGGGCCTCTAAAATCAAGAAGGCCATTTGTCAGTGTGGTATTCTTATGAGAATCGTGTCAGCAGTAACGCGGAGACTTGGCTCAAGCATATCACAACATACAGGGTAGCCACATGGCAATACAATTCATCATCAGCATGGTTCAGTTTAATGTGCCAAAATGGCTTGAGGTAAATTTTACTTTCAACATGAGGCAGAAAGGGCGTATAACGTCAATTCCTAATAATAGCTATAAAAATGTCAAAGGGGAAGCCGGTAATTTGTATTCAAGATACCCCTAACGAACTCTTCTACCTTTAGTTTCCCAAAATCTGAAATGAGGAAGCTAATTACTTCGCGAAAATGGGTGAGAAAAGGGACGAAGGAAAAGACTCTCCCTCGTTTCGAAACCAAAGTCAGGGAAATGCTCAGAAGGACGGATGCCTCTTCTCCATTCTTCGGAATGTAATGGCCCATTTCACGTCCTCATTCACAGATGGCTATGTCCATGTAAACCGCTCACCCCAACCACACCCCAATCCACCCCATTGTCTTAAATGGGGAGGGTAAATTAGAGTAAGGCCATCCTGAAACGTAACGTATTCTTATGCATGCGATGTCTGCTCCTCTGAATGGTCTGCCAGAAGTCGTTGATGACTTACTTGGGCTCCTGCTGACCACACACACACACACACCACTACAACTTCAAGGATCATGGTTCAAATCCTGCTATGCATTTTACAGACCTGTGGTGGTCTATTCTGAATTAGATATGACATTCAACACCTTGAAGTCCATTAGTTTATATATATATATATATATATATATATATATATATACACACACACACACACAATACTGTACTTCAAGCATATATACATATAGAATCCTCGTTCATCGCGGACTTTAGTAGAGATTGATCACGCAGTGTTGGGCAAAACCCTGTTCAACAAACTTCTTATGTGGGAAAAAACAAAATCGTTAAAATGGACGATAATGGAATCCCATCGTGTAAAATGCATTTTTGTACATGACACATTTACACAGTGCTCGTGTAGCTGATGCTGTCAGCTTCCCTGGCGGCTGAAAGAATAAGCGCCCGCGTTTATCCGCGTGAATTTACAGGTTATTTCAACATTTGGCAGATTTTGCGCCCCATATACAGTATTTACTTAATTCCTACCGTGTAGTCACATTTGCGCTGCGCAAACTCGCGTTATACGATGGACTGATTATTGTATACGTCTACTGCTCTATTCAATTTATTTTTATGGTTTGTTTTACGACGATACTATTATCTCAAGCAATATACCGTCGTCGAATGTAACAACGATTAATATTTGATGGATTAGAAGGAATTATACGATACAAGCGCTTGAGATTTGTTCGACGTACACTCCAACTGTTTTCCTGGAGGTAATCCACGGCCAACCTCAGTCACGAGGGCCGGTGTCCCAGTACAGATTCGAATCAAACATCGCCGGAATGCAAGTCGAGGGCGTTATCGCAACAGCAACCAGTTTGGCCTTTAAAATTAAAAAAAAAAAAAAACGTGGGCATTTTGTGGCCAAAAGGAA
>Ga0123354_10008069_pt1 | contig 15972 bp, 14 predicted proteins | sample TergutLab28metaG_2_FD_97872 | JGI IMG/M metagenome (GOLD analysis project Ga0123354, IMG submission 97872) | Labiotermes labralis P4 segment gut microbial communities from Petit-Saut dam, French Guiana - Lab288 P4 | ecosystem: Host-associated > Arthropoda: Insects > Digestive system > Gut ...
AATAAGTTTTATTTCATGCCTCTACATGTTTCAAGCACATGTGCTCGAAACATGTAGAGGCATGAAATAAAACTTATTGTGAAACAAATTTTGTGCATCAAGTTGGTTAAATACTGAGATAAACATACTTTGTCTTCTGCAGCCTTTTGAACCTGACGTGGGATATTAGGGTGAATCATAGTGGAATGTAGTTTTGTGCCGTAGCGAGCTTATGTGAACATACAGAGTTTCGTGCCTCTTTTGAAAGTTTGTTTTAATTTTTATTCCAGTAACTTTGTCTTATGGGGAATCTGGTATTTATTTCAAGGTATGAAGTTGGTGCCTATTCTTCCAACATTTTAATTTTCTATGCTGATGTCTTCTCTTTTGTGGGAAATTTGCTGTCGTTCTAAAAGTATTAGTCATTTGGAAGTGAAATTTGGTATAAAGGACCTTCAGATCTACTGCTGAGTTTCATTTGCATAAAGTTTTGCTTGGCATTTTTCAAAACGGAAATGTAACAGGTCAAAAATGGCTTTATGTTTTGAATAAATTACATTGATTTTAAAATTCCTTCCATGTATCTGAACTCAAGTGAACTACTGGAAGAAATTATGTGATATATTCATTGTTTCCGGACAGTCTGGAGTGTAATACTGCAGAAATCACTTTTCGCCTCTCCCCAGACAATCAGATTACTAGATATGAAAAGTGATACAGTTGTAAACATAGGTTGCTTTTGGTTTTGCACAGTGAAAAGGAACTGGTGATGTTTATGAAGCATGATGATAAAAAAACAGACAGGGAGATGACTGAATGGAAGTTTTGTGTTCTTCAGCTTACGTTAATCTTCCTGTTCATTTTGTTTTCATTTGTGTTCATGTATATTCATATATATATGTATATATGTGTGTGTGTGTATACAGGGTGAGTCTCTCGCTAGAGGCCCCAAACTATTGTCTATGTATACAGTCGAACAGTGCGGGTTTCTCGTTCGTAAATACTGGCAAACAGGTTCATTTAAAGCATGCCAGGTGGCATTTTGAATGGAATTTGGTGAAAGACGTGCACCATCGAAGTGTTGATTCCAGAAATTGGTTAAAAAGTTACGGTCAAGGGGAAGCTGATCTAACGCCTGCCAACTTCTTTCTTTGGGGCCTATTGAAGGGCAAAGTGTACAAAAATACACCCTGCACAATCGAACAACTTAAAGATGCTATACACCAAGAGATTCAAGCCGTCAATGTTGACACTTTGGGAAAAACGCATTCAAGTGTGCTTGGATGTGAAAGGAGACCGGTGTCAGCATCAATTATGAGCAGGTCCTGTTTTGCATCGTTCCTGGTATGTGTATATAAATTTTCAAGTCATTATCTCAATACCATAATTTTTTATAGACAATAGTTTGGGACCTCTAGCGAGAGACTCACCCAGTGTATGTATTCATGTGTTTTTATGTGTGTGTCTCCACTCCCTATTTGACTTTGTGTGGATGTAGCTTGTAATCATATTGAACAAAGTCTGTATGAAACCTTCTATTTGTACTGAGGATTACAGTCGCTTGAGTTTATGTTTGACAGCTACCATGTGGTGGGAGTGTGCAGTAGTGCCAATATGAACATAAATAAATCACTACATTTGTTTCCTTGTGTGGTAACTTGTTGTTTCTGAAATGTATTGCTTGAAACATGTTGTTGCATTCATAGTAATGTCTGAAACAAAAAAAAATGAAGGTTTTAGTTGTGTACTATAGAATTGTAAATGTTGTTCATTTGCTTTATATTAAAATTGAGATTTCTTGTGTGTTGGCCCTTAAGAATAACATCACGTTTAATTTGTATCACTAATGATGAATTTCTTGTTTTTATTGGCAGTAAAGTCCCTTCGTTTATAAGGCTACTAGCCCCAAAAGGCTCTCTAGAAGTGCATGAAGAGGCATGGAATGCGTACCCCTATTGTAAAACAGTTATATCGGTGAGTGATAGACAGTTATACATGTTGCTTGGGAGTCTTCAACATGAAACATGGCTGGAAAACTGACTTGGCAAGAAGTGCATAAATGGATTTCTGAGATGAATGGACGTTGTGTAAACAGGCAATTTGTATTCTAGACTTATATTTAAAATGTTCCAAAATTGTGTCCACATTTCAGAACCATTAAAGAGATTTTTGTGAAATTTTGTATTTGAATGCATACTGAAAACTTGTTTGCTATCTCTTGACCAAAAGAACGCAGTTTAAAACTGTGTTTACTCCAAATTGCAGAGTACCTTTCTGCTTTTTTTACAAAATTGGATGTTTTTTGTATTAATTGGCCGGAAGTATCGGCTGCAATAAGTGACCGTTCTCTTATGATTTGCATGTTTGTCTGTTGATCTGTCCATCCACATGTTTTATCTTCAAGACTACCCACTGAATTGCAGTCACAATGAGGTGAATTTAATTTTGATTCATCTGAATCCATTTTAACTTCTACTATGTAATGATCAAAGAATTGACAGCAATTTTCTTAAATGATTCATCCAGATATCTGGTAGGTAATAAGGTGCTGTACATGATATTATTCATGTGCATTGTATATTTAACATAAAGACAGTGATTTCTTCTGTTTTACAAATACTATAATCAGTTTTCCAACCACTGCTAACGGTTTTGAGTCTTCTTCAAGTTCACGGACGTACTGCTGTTAAATGTGTTCATGCGTATGTTACTTGTGAGTGAAATATAACTCATATGCAATGTACAGTATGTACTTCCATCGAATAGTAAATTTGTATTGTCACCAGAAACTCAGTAGGGGGTGCACAAATCATGGGCGCCAGGTCGCTCTGGTGACTAAATGTTGTATCATGGCACCTAATATTTGTGGATCCTCAATGTGGATCTTGCTGTATGTCATCATTGAGGTGCCAGCAATTTTTACATGGCTCCTCGATTTTTGGTAAATTTTTTTCACCACTGAATTAATGTATTGTCTTATTATACAAATCATTGTGTTAGAATGAACAAATGAAAAATAATTTGTGTATCAATTCACAAGTTACCCCACAGACATGTTTTGAAGTAGTAATGTGTGTTACTCAGTTTGGGAAAGGAATATGTGCAGATGGTGGGGGCTGAGGTGAGTCGCCTGCTATGGTGCACCCATCCCCTCCACTAACAGTAGAGGCTCACCCTCTTGCATTATAAAATCGGAGCAATTGGCCTCACTATTGTTCATTTATATAAATCAGAAATATGTTGTATAGATAATATTATCAATTTTATTTTAGTAAAATTGAAATGACCCAATTTGTCAGTGGAAATTTGTAACAGACGGGCTCACCTCTGTTCCTTAAGAGGAGGGCGCCATTTATTTCTTGACTATCATTTTAGTCATTGTTGTCATTGATTGTAATGAAATATGAATACTTCAAGTTTTATGTTCATTTAAGATTTTCTTCATAATTCTCAAATGCTCTGTTGCCAGATAAGTCCTATGTGAAGGTTTCACAACAGCAAATTGTGTAGTGAAATGACAGAAGGAAAATGCAATTGAACTGTTTTTATTCATCACAGTAATGAAGCATATTTAAATGAGACTTTAACTAGTATATTTTAAATTTTAGATTGGTTACAGTTATTACCACAAGCACAGCAATATGAATTGTGTAGTTCATGTAACCACTAAAGGAGGCCTTGGCTCCTCTGGTGTGTTACAATGCGTAGGTTGGTAGTGTGTTACTGACATTTTGGGACAACTTGTTGGTTACTTCGACAATGGTCAAGCCACATAATATCCCAGAAGAGGTAAGGCATCCACTGCACAGTAGTGGAAGCCTAAAATCTTCAACTCTCAGGGATTCTGATAATGGTAAATTGTAGTAAACTTGTCTAATATTCTGGACATTGTCATCATGTAAAAGGTTAAGGCGTCCCTGTACAGGCCTGGATAAGCCCTTAGGGTTCCAGGAGGGTGAGGCTCCCTGAGTTTTTAGACTGTCGGCACATGAAGGTGGGAAGGTTGTCAGCCCTACCCTCTGGCCGCCTTTACTTCCCATGAGACATCCCTGGTACTCATTTATGTTTGAGGCTGAGTTGAGCCCAGGGCCAAATATGGCCGGAAGGATTAAGTCAATGAAAAATTCTAGTGACACCATCAGGAATCAAACCTGCAACCTTCTAGCTTGTAGCGCAGTGCCTCAACCAACTGTGCCATCGTTTACCCCTTACCCATCAGATAGGTTTATTGAAAGCACATTGTTTCAGAGATAGGACTAGTCACGGTGGAGTGATAGAAGCTAGCTCTTGCCAACCTGTCCAGCAGATTAGGATACTCCTCTCTCCTCCCCATGTGCAGTATCCAGAATATTGTGTTCTTAGTAAAGTTAGGTAGTGGACAATGTCCAAAATGTTAGTCAACTTTGTTGCATAATTTTTGGTACGGAACGGATAACCATTGCTGAATGAACGTAGTTTGAATAGCCATTTTTCAGTGTGCACTATTTTTACTTTCAGGATAATGTATTGGTAATTAATAAGAACTTCAACAGTTAAGATGAAGGAACTTCTGTGCAATTGTATTAGACCTAGGTCTAACCAAATTTTTTGTATTACAGAATCCATATATGAAGGAGAAATTTGTTTTGGTCATAGAAACAATCCATGAGGCAGACAGAGGAGAGCAAGATAATGTGAGTCATGTGGTGAAGGAACATTGTAATTATTGCTTTGCTTTTTTGTACAGGTTGTAGGTGGAGTTGGTGATGTGGGAAGAAGTGAATTTCACATGTTTGGACATTTGAGTGGTATAATTAATTATCTGGTACAAATGATAAATGATTACCCTGTATGACAACTTGTAACTAATTCTGCCATAGGATTTCTCATTTCTTAATGTAAATAGTTACTTGTCATTTATCAACCATGAACAGATAAGCATTTACAGCTGTTTAGGGTTGTACATTTGGCTCACTTTAACTAGAAACATGAGAACCATTACAAAACCAGACGCATGAAAATTATTACAAAACCGTACATGAGTGGGGGCAGGATAATAATGTCCATGCGTACTGCAGGAAGTCATGCATGCTTCTAGACATTCTGAGCTAACTGTATTCGTATCACTTGTGTCTGAGCTTCGTACGTGAATGAGACATGAGATGTAGTATTTGAGTGCTGATTGTTCTGTAGTTATAGCAAATAAATATTTTTTTTTTAGGCAGGGCATTCATGTTGCCATTTGCTAAAACAAATGAAAGCAAAATAGAAACTGAACTTGTTGTTTGTAACGTACACGATGACCTCTCTCTCAGCTATTTTATGCTTTTTTTTTTTTTTTCATTAATGCCTTTCTAAATATGATGTGTGATCTGGCTAGGGCTCTTGTCTTCAGTTGTCAGTGATGTTTCACAGCCGCAATGTATGTACTTCAACTGTTGCCAGTTGTGAGTGCTTTTCCACTTCCTTCCAATCCCAAATTGATTATATTTATGGCACTGCCAGCAGGAAACATGTTAAAATTCGTCCTTTTCATCTTCTTTTGTTGCTTGTAGTTTTTGATATGTCAGAGTGATTTGCTCTGTGGATTTCATTCTTTTACTGTGCAGGGCTATGTGAGCCTGTAAGGAAATATTTTCATTACATGAAAGGCTGAGCTGGAGGAGCAGTCAGTGGTATTTCAGTTACATAGTCTCACCCAACACTTAGAGTTTAGCAGCTGTGCCTTTTCATTGTTATTGCTGCTTTTTTAAGTACTGTGTGTTGCTAGAAACATTTTTTAATACAAAAAAAGAGTACTTACATACTTACTTACCCACTCCTTGGTTCTACACCTTCTGAGAGCCTTGACCCCCTAACTACAGAAACCTTTCTATCGACTGCCCTCTGCCACCATCTCTTAAACTTCCTGTCCCATAGATCCTTCTCTACATCTTCCAGCCATCTTATTCTAGGTCTTCTCCTTCTTGTACTTCACTCTGGTTTAGTCTCAAATAGATTCCTAATTGTCCTTCCCCAATCTGTTCTTACTACATGTCCAATCAATTCCAATCTCTTCTTTTTAATATCTGCTACTTTGTCTAGATCTTTGTATAGCTCCCTCAATTCCTGATTAGTTTTTATTGTCCATATATTCTTCTTCATATATTCCTGTCCCATGTACCTATTCTTTTCATATCCATCTCAGTCATAGACCATGTTTCAAAAGCAAGGGTGTGTTAGAGAAATAAGCATAGAGTGTGACTGTAGTCTCTGGCAGTCTTTATGACTAGGTTTCTATGATAGCTTTGCAAAATTTTTAGATTTTATGATGATATATTTCATTTCTTGTATGGTACTCTTGTTCAGAAATGTGTTCTCTGAGGAACTCGTCATTGTAGGTGTGTGTTCTTTTGGGATACGATTCTCTGTCCCTGGGCAATTGGTACCCAACATTTTGAGATAAAATAGTGGTCTTGTCTTCAAGGGACAAAATTTTGGAACCTACTACCGCCATGCGGGGACTGTGGTAGCGCAGTGGTTAAGGTGCTGTGCTACAAATCGGAAGGTCGCTGGTTCGATCCCAGCTGGTGTCAATGGATTTTTCATTGACATAAAATCCTTCCGATCGCACTACGGCCCTGGGGTCGACTCAGCCTCTAACAGAAATGAGTACCAGGAGTATTTCCTGGGGGTAAAGGCGGCCAATGCATAAGACTGACAACCTACCACCATCCTGTGCCGTTGTCACGAAATCTGGGAACCTTAACTTCCTGGAACCCTTTGGGCCTGTTCAGGCCTGTAACGGGAGTGCTTTACCTTTACCTTTACTACCACCATGCTGTCTCAAAACATCACATGCCATTTACTAAGAGGCATGATATCATACCGCAGCAGAATAGATACACTGCTGTGAAGGCCTGTAAACTCACAACTTCAATCTTCTTGTTTAATACCTTTATCTGTGTATGGAAATTGGTAGAACAATTTTAAAATAATAATTGTACATAGTTAGATCTAAGTACTAGATTCAACCACCCCATTACAACTCATGTATATTTTTGTATATACTTCATTCCACCTGATATGTTTGAACAAAAAATTTGTTATGAAACTTTACATATGATTTAGATCTCTGGTTGCAGCATGCTGTGGTACACAGTAATTGACGTGTAGAGTTTAGGTGACAGGCTAGTTACTTAGCTGTAATCTTACAAAATGTAAAAAAAAAAGCATGTGAAATTATTCTGCCATAATTCTTGTCACTTGTCATGCTTCTTACAGTAATAATAAAAGTATACAGCTTAACTGCATAGCTTATTGCCCAGCCTAATGGGCATATTTTCTTACGTAGCAGTTAGTTGCACAATGATGTTTTTGTATGATGTTGTAAGGTACATGACAAGTCATGAGAGTTGCATCCATATTGCATATTTTAAGATCATGGTCTTATTTTTTGGTTGAGTATGCTTTTTAAGATTACGGCTTGATACTGACTTTTTAGCTTGACCTTGGGTGTCAATTATTGTGTGCTATTGCATGTTGTATCTTTGAACTAACAAACTGACTAACTCCACAGAGCAGAGAAGCAAATAGCCCTCAGTTAGATCAGAAGTTGCCTGCATTATATGGAACCTGAGGGTTCATTACATTGTTCACACCAGCCCACCACTTGTCCCTGTACTGAACCGGATCAATCCAGTCCACACCCTTCTACCTTATTCTTTGAGATCCATTCTAATATAATTTTCCCATCTATGCCTAGGTTTTCCAAGTTGTCTCTTTCCCTCCGGTTTCAACACCAGAATCCTATATGCATCTCTTCGCTCCCCCATACGTGCTATATGTCCCACCCATCTCATTATTTTTGATTTGATTGCCCGAATAGCAGTAATTGAGCAGAGCAGATCATAAAGCTCCTTAACCCTTTGATGCTGGAATTAAATCCCCCCCACCCCCGTACACTTTAATGGCCATTCGGCCATTTAAAGGGCTCACTGCTCGACATATATATATGTCGTTGGGCGGCTAAGGGTTAATGTGCGGTCCCTCCAGTCTCCTGTTGCCTCACCCCTCTTAGGCCCTAACATCTTGCTTAGCACCTTCAGCAGCTGTGTTATGTACAGTTTTTGATAGTCGTCCCCGTGCTGAATTAAAAGTGTATGGTCGAGTTGAGGTACAGATCCATGCATTCTTAAACTCATTAGTAGGTGTAGGTGAGTGTTCACCTATGTGCATGAGGTGCTTTACCCAGAGACAAAGAGTGCTTGGTACTCACTCGATAGGACGCAGGGCACTGGAGGCTCTGGAACAGAGAAAAATCATTTGTCCTTGCTTGGAATTCCTTGGTTACCCATCCTCTTTTCGCGTCAGTACATCAGTTGGGATATCCCACTCCCGACAGTCGAAGTTGTCTTGATACATTACCATGCGTGCATAATCGACCAGAATAATGACAGTTACCCACTTGGACCCATAACGATTGTTGCATTAACATGGGGGAATCTCAAGGATGTAACAGTGGAGCATGTTGTAAGTTGCATGACATTAATGTGGAGCTGGTGACATAAGGGAAGATTGTTTCAAATGTACTTCCACTACAAAGTTACTGAATTAAAAGTGCAGTACAAGAGGAAGAATTATTGCTGTCAGTATGGTAAATAAATGCTCTTTCCATTACCACTGTACTGGAACTTGCCAGAGTGTTTAACACGGCTTCATACTTTCGGCGTGTGGTTTATGTTGTTGTCGACGTGTCTGATGGTTATACACTCATGTTTAATGTCTTTCTGATTTCTATGAGCAGTGATGATAAATACAGTGTGTTGAATATTAAACTTTAAACAACCGAATTGGTGTTTAAATTTTAGTGCAGGGCGGTTAATCCGTGTGAGTGGTTTTTACGTGTGTTTGTGGGGTATGCAGGTAATTTGAGGTTAAGGGAGTATTTATTTGTAAAGCATTTACATTTTTAAATTTTGGATAATACTTATTTTCATGAAACTCCTGTCTTCTCACAAATGTCTGTGAGCGTGTGTATTGTACATGTATTGTATGTCTTTGTACCTGAATCAGCCAAACTGAACTGCTGAGTTTATTGTGATGATGATGCTTTCATTGTTACCCATAGACATAAGGGGTGTGATGATGATGATACCTTTGATGGTGACTTTGACAGTTGGCTTATTTAAATATCATTGTGCACATTAGTGGATCATGGGATGATAATTCTGTTCAATATATTAGGCACTGAAATAGGATACTTCATCTCCTGAAATCTCTACACTTGAAAGACATTTCACATCATTGCCGTGGATCACTCCACCAACTTTATCTGTGAGTGTGTATGCTTCTTCATTGGCTTTCAGCTTTCACCTATCAGTTTGTTTTGTATAAATGGTACCATTTTATAAACTGATAAAAAGTATCAGTCTGATCTGTATTTATCACAGACATCGCTTTCATCATTGCAGTCTGCAACATTCTGGGTGCTTGTGCTGAATTTTTTTTGGTTATGATTTTTATCGTTTTCATATCCATGGTCAGTGTTCCACTTGTAGTTCGCTGTCCTATTTTTGTTAATTTAACTGCATTGGGATTGGTTCTTGAATTCACTTGTTTACTTTCCTTGTAGATATGTGGTTAATCATGAAATATGCCCAGCAGGAGTCATTTCCTCCGTTGTCAAGAAAATCGACTGTTGTTACAACACAAGAAATTTTCTTACAGCTAAATCCCTAGTAAAAGCCATTTCTGCTTGCTTTCATCGTGTAATAGTGATAACAATAACAATAATAATTTCAAAGTGATTGTTACAGTATATGTTCCTGCTGAATGTTACCTGTTCATGGTCTTGATATTAGTTTCATGTTATTTGTTGTGAACAGTTTCACCATGATGTGGTTCTTTTGTGTGTTTGACATGCTTTCGTCCGTGGCTGTGTGGTGGTGGGATGGCTCCTCCTGTTCATCTCACAGAATCCTGGTTATATGAAAGAAAATTTCATCATTATAATAGAATCATTACATTTAGCAGATGCAGGAATGCAACACAATGTAAGTCCTAGTCTGTGTGCTGTTGATAGTCAGTCAGCCAGCTGGTTCCTTGCACAAACACCTGTATGCTATGATTTGTGCCATATACACCATGACTGGTACAAAATTAATGCCTCAGGTTTTTTTTTTTCAGAAACAATAATTAGTTACAATGAAATTTACATATATCATGGGTACATCTTTTATGAACGTGAGATTATTTTGCCACAAAGTTTTCTTCATTATCAACATACCTTTTCTACATTTGCGTGAGATGCTGTATACTGGTTGCATAAAGCACTTCAATCAAATTTAATATAAAATGTAAAAGCCATATTTACGCATTAATAGTTCCCACTAATGGAATGAGATCTCATGAAAGGTAAGGTTCTGGTGCATGCCATAAGGGCCTGGATTGGCACTAGATGAGGCCAATTGCTTAGCCTCATGCTACAGCCACTGTGTCCCTGGGGAAAGGGCCCCTGGTACCCACTGCACAGGAGGCTGGGTGGGCCCCAGGACTGATCTGGCTACTTTGGAGAAGAAATAAATGTCTTGTCTCTTCCAGAATTCAAACCCTGCATTGTCAAGTGAGTAGCACAGTCACTATACTGACTGCGCCATCCTGGCTAAATGCAGTCTTGTGTCTTTAGGCATGAAATGTCAGTCTCTTAATTTTTTAATGTGTAGTGAACATGATTGGAACTGACAAAAAGAGAGTTTTTGTTATTGGAAAGTTACAGAAACCCTATTCCTTCAAAAATGGACAAAAGCTTCTAGTTGAATATGCAGCTATTAACACAGCATGAATGACTCTCAGTAGTTTTAACAGTGTGTTTGTGGAACAGGTTTGGGAGGAAAATTACTGACTATGTGTGTTTGTAAATTGTTTAGTTTGTGTCTTTGTTGGTGGACTGGTGGGTAGGTGGGTGGGTAGGTGGATTGGTGGGTGGGTAGGTAGTAGGGGGATTGGTGGGTAGGTAGGTAGGGGGATTGGTGGGTGGGTAGGTAGTAGGCAGGCAGGCAGATAGATAGATGGACAGACAGACAAATGGATATTGGTAGCTACATAGCTACAGTCACAGATGGAAGTGTGTGTTGTGTTTTTGTGCATGCTTTGTTTTACATTTCCACACAATTCTTGCACCCTTACACACTATTACTTTCTTGCTAAAGCTGCAAGTGGAAAGAGATATTTTTAAGATCTTGATACATGTGACGGGGAAACTCAAATTTCTGGTACAGAATCCTGTGCAGCATAGCTACATTGACTGACAGACATTCATGATTGTGTGAAGGATGTTATATAAATTTCATTGGGGGGGGTTTTGTTTTTACTGTGATTGCATTACTGTTCTTGCCTGCAGGTACATGAGCTACCGCCAGAGAAGCTGAAGCAACGAGAAATAGTGCATATAGATATTGCTAATGATCCAGTATCCTCGGCAGATTACAAACATGATGAAGACCCAACTAAATTTAAAAGTGAGAAGACTGGTCGTGGGCCTCTTGTAGGACATTGGATGGACAAGGTACAGTTTACTGTCTCTTTCTTTTGTAGCTGCAGTAGCGTTCTTATGTCACTGGATGTGGACATTTTGTAGGGTAGTGGGTGGACAGGGCCCTAGATACTACCTGTTTATATTTTGTAGCTGCCACTGCATATGATTTTAGATTGTCATCTCTGAACATAAAGGGAATGCCCCAGTTATGTATTTCATTACTGTGAAAAACACTGATGTGCACGGTGTGCAGCATACCATCCTCATGTGCACCTTCACACATCACGGTTTCACGTATTCACAGAAAAACTGTGTTGCAGTGTGGGTCCCACACTCATTTATGGTTGCCTTTGTGTAGGCACACAGCAGTACATAAAGAGACCATATCTTTACACCTTTTCTCACCTAGTAGCTACCTCTTCTAGGTACTGTGCAAAACGGAATGTATCGCAAATGTACTTAGCACATTTTTTAAAACCAATTCTTGTCCCTGTGTTTGCATTATGTCTGGGAAGGGTGATGTCCGCGTGGATGAAGAGTTTGAGGGTAAAAAGAAAAGGAAAGTGATGTGTCTCGTAGAGAAAATGGAGGTGTTGGATGAGTTGGGCTCGGTAATGAGCAGTGCTGTGATCAGATACCATTATGGTGGGTATGAATAGATGATTTGTTTAATTGAGAATCATGAAGGTATGATGGGGAAATAGGAGGCTGAGTATGTCCTGGAGCCACTTTGGACATGCTGGAAGGGTGAAATATTTCTTGCTCCTGCTGGGAATGAAATTCAAGGTCATCTAACCCATAGACAGTCGGCAATTATAATATCCCAGCTCAAGAAATTGAATGGTGCATAACCAATAAACCTAACGTACGTCAAATTTTGTTTTTCTATATTATATCATGTATTGATTGACTAGTGTTGAATTAAATCTGCAAATTAACTTGTAGCCCAACTGCTTAATGTATGTTACCTAGATCTTAGGTGTGTTTGTGACATGTGTTTGAAGGGTAATGCCTTAAGCCAAAAAAAATGTTGATCTGTAAGTTAGTAGCAAATTATCTTGTAACAGGTGAACCCTGTCATGACATGCTACAAGCTGGTCACAGTGGAGTTCAAGTGGTTTGGCCTCCAGACAAGGATAGAAAATTTTATCCAAAAGTCAGAACGTCGCCTCTTTACAAAGTTTCATAGGTATGTACTGTGTATATCAGTGTTGAGCAAAATGTGGCCTTTCTACCATTGCAATGTGGCCTGCAATTTGACTTCAGAAAAAACAAAACTGACTAACTAACTAACTCCGTGGAGCCGAGTCCTTCCTGAGAAGCTAACAGGTACTCAGCCAGTCAAGAAATTCCCCACATTTCATGGAATTTGAAGATTCATTACTGCACTTACAAGAGCCTGCCACATGTTCCTTCCCTGAGCCAGATTAATTCAATCCAAACCCCTTCCCCATCCCATGTCTTGAAGATCCATTGTAGTATTATCCTCCCATCTACATCTAGTTCTTCCAAGTGGTCTCTTCTCCCCATGTTTCCAAACCAAAACCATGAAAACACCTTTCCTTCGCTCACACATGCTTCATACCCAGCCCATCTAATTCTTCTTGTTTTGATCACTCAAATAATATTTGGTGAGGAGTACAGCTACACAAGCTGCTCATTATATTGTTTTCTCCACACCCCTGATACAACATGCAACAAAAATGTATGAATTTTGATGAATTTATTTATCTGCAGTGATAAAAAAATATTATTTGGAAATATGGTGTAGAATAGGCAGTACGGTAAACTTTCCACATTTCCACACCAAAATAGCAACATAAGTTCCATCTCACTAAAAGTAACTATCATGCTCCTTGGTCAACGGCATGATAGTAAAATAATTTATGTTCACTGAGATTATTGTACATGGGTATTTTTATAAAAGAGACGCCAGTAAGGACTGAGTGGCAAGATTTGTTTCAATTTTGTGTAATTCAGAATATATTAGATTATTTCAGATAAGTTTTACTGCCACAGGATTGGCACTAATGATGACAGGGTGTTATTGTTAATAATACAAAAATAAAAAAATAAAAGGCATGTTCAAAAAGAGACCAAACTTTTTATATGGTGCGCCAACCAGCACAGAGAGCGCGCTGCGGCTACTGAGTGCACCTAGCGTCAGGTTTTGACAATAAACTGCCATTTGTCCCATTTTGCTATGAGCATTAGTTGTCGAGCCACATCTGCTGAACTGAGCACGTGCGCAAGCTGTTCGTCAGATTAGTGACAGAATAACAATGAAAAAGCATGAAGAACAATGTGTGTGTGTGTGTGTGTGTGAAATTTTACTGCAAACTTGGTAAAAATTTTACAGACATTTTAGTTGCTTAAGCAAGCATACGGGGAGGACAGTATGAGCCGGACGCAGTGCTGTGAGTGGTTTAAGCATTTTTTAAAAAGGGCAGAATGTCGGTCAGTGAAGATCCCAGGCCTGGACGACCTTCCACATCAACAAATAACGACCGTGTCGAGAGTTTGTGCTGTGATTCGTGGGAATCGTCGTTTAACTGTCCGAGAAGTTGCTGACGAAGTGGGCATTAGCATAGGATCTTGCCATCAAATTTTTACTGAAAAACTTCAGATGCGTCATGTCAGTGCAAAATTCATGCTGCGTTTGTTGACTGACGATCAGAAAGAGAACCATGTTTAAATCAGTCAGGAACTGCTTGCCAATGCAAATGGTAATGAAAACTTTCTTAAGAACATCATAACAGGAGATGAGACATGGGTTTATGGGTATGATGTTGAAACCAAGAGGTAATCATCACAGTGGATGGGGAAAGGGTCTTCTCGACCAAAAAAGTATGGATGAGTCGGTCAAAGATCAAGGTGATGTTGGTTGTGTTTTTTGATTGGAAAGGCATTGTCCATCATTAATTTATACCACGTGGTCAGATGGTAAACATACATTCGTACCAGGAAGTTTTAGCACATTTGAGGGATGCTGTGTGCAGGAAGTGGCCTGAATTGTGGGAAAATCAGACTTGGATGTTGCACCACGATAATGCATCAGCTCACGCGTTGCTCTTCATCCGCAGTTATCTGGCAAAATATCAGACATCCGTTGTGCCCTATCTACCCTATTCTCCGGACTTAGCCCCAGCAGAATTTTTCCAGTTTCCCAAACTTAAAACCACTTTGAAAGGATGTCATTTCCAAACCATAGAGGAGATTCAGGAAACTGCGATAAGAGAACTGCACACCATCACAGAAAGTGCATTCCAGGAAGCATTCCAACAATGGAAGAAATGTTGGGAACGGTGTACCGCCAGTAGAGGGGACTGCTTTGAAAGGAACAGTGCTTAGAATGCTGTAAAATGAGCAATAAAGTCTTTATAGCAAAAGTTCGGTCTTTTTTTAAACACGGCTTGTAGAGGTATTTATGTTGTGGCCTGCAGACATTTTTCCTATTGATTTGGCTCTTGTGCCCAAATGGTCGCTTATCAGTGATGCACATTATTTCATTGAAAGGTTAAGTAGGAACCTGTCAGTGGGTGAATGAGCATGCTAGCTCACTAGTTGTGTGTCTGGCTTCTGTGAGGTACAATGTTCAAATTCCAGTTGGTATCGGCCATCCTGTATAATGTTTGGTCATGATTGTTGTCACTTTTTTTCCAAACAAGTCGCACAATAACACCTTAAACGAACCACAGTCTCCTCCTTTCCAAATGCTGTTACAGTTGTAAGAACCTTAATTATATGTTAAGATGTTTTGTGTGCTTCTCAGGCAAGTTTTCTGTTGGATGGACCGCTGGCACGGTCTGACCATGGAGGACATCAGAGCTATTGAGGATAAAACAAAAGAAGAACTTGATAAGGTGAGCAGACCTGCTGGTTGGTTATCTTGTTGGACAAAAGACTACTATGCAGTTGCACTTTGACACTTTGACAATACTTTGTTTCACATATGGGGAGGAACAAAAGAATTGGATTTGTTTTGGTTGGAACATGTTCCTGAGAACGATGTGCATAGTTTAAAAATGGCAACTCACAAGTTTATTGTTTATATTTGGCATGGACTAATCAAAAACTTATTTATAACTATATTTGTGAATGAATGATAGATTTGGGGGGGCATACAGGACCTTCCCATCATAGCGTTGGAACATGGTCACTAGTTGGAACAGTTACCACCTTATCACTGCTGATACAATTCATTAGAACTCGGAGGCAGAGAAAAATGAAAATGATCCTTGGATTTGCCAGAATAAACAAGCTGATGCATTGAGTCGGAAGACTGAATAAATATTTGATACTGGGACGCAAACAAGTTTGCTTCACATTCGTTTTTAGTGAACAGTAATGTGGGAGGTGGGACAGCATTCAGTATGTTGACAAAGCTATGGGCTGGGATAGTGTTCACTATTTTGACAAAGCTATGGGCTGGGATAGCATTCACTATTTTGACAAAGCTATGGGCTGGGATAGCGTTCACTATTTTGACAAAGCTATGG
>Ga0123354_10008071_pt1 | contig 15971 bp, 15 predicted proteins | sample TergutLab28metaG_2_FD_97872 | JGI IMG/M metagenome (GOLD analysis project Ga0123354, IMG submission 97872) | Labiotermes labralis P4 segment gut microbial communities from Petit-Saut dam, French Guiana - Lab288 P4 | ecosystem: Host-associated > Arthropoda: Insects > Digestive system > Gut ...
ATCTCTTACTCTATAAAGCATTGTTAATTGTATATGAAACTTTTTAGGGCTGAGCCTTAAGATGGCTCTGTAAGAGGAGCTTAAACATGTTGCTGTTATAATTGATTTAATTATCTTTTAATTTTCATTACTTAATAAAAGAGTTGTGTTAAACTGTGAATTTATATACATATTCTATTGATCATGGTTCTGTGCGAAGCACTGCCACATAATTTGGCAGGCAATGTGTGACTGCACAGAGGTTACAGCCCAAGGACCGACCGACCGACCAATCGATCGAGCAATCAGTCACCTGGTAGACAGGACACCAATAGTCTGGACCAATAGGCTACTTTCACCAACCCTGAAAAATGAAGGAAGGTGGGCAGTTCATCCAAACCACTGACATTGATCTAAAAACAACTTGGCATAACACCCCAAAAAATTATGATCTACTGTAATACTGAATTAATTCCATAACAACTAGTGGAAGTAACAACAACTAAGCCTCAGCAACTCTGTGACAAAGTTAGCTGACAAACTATTGCAACATACCCACTTTTGCTACCATCCACATACTCCACATGAGAGCATATTTCTTATATACCCTCATATGCAAAAACTTCCACAAAATATACATCACATATGACACTAAGTGATATAAAATCATGAGTCTTCCGCAAAGGGAAATTTTTTTTATGTGGGAGGGGGGAAATATTTCGAAATTTTAAATACTAGCTTACTGTAAATTCAACAATGGGCACATAACATAAAACTGCACTACATCATGACCTGTGGTAGACTGCCACTTGGTGATTCACTTTATCCACACAGTCTGAACAATACCCACACAGTCCCTCCATATCTAAAGCCAAATACAATACAAATATGTCAGTTTCTGTGTCACACACAAAGTTTTGTCTTTTGGGTTGAATTTTGTATTGTCACAAATTTATAAGGTTTTGAGTTTTCAAAGGATGACAAGGGTGGGGCACATGGCATGCGAGGTTGGGGAAAACAGAAATGCATACAGAATTTAGGTAGGAAAGAGACTACTTTTCAGACCTAGTCACAGATGGTTATGACAATAAGAACATGGATATTAAACAAATAGAATGGACAGCCACGACTAAGATTGAGAATGTGAATAAGTGGTGTAGTTTTATAAAGACAGTTATGAACCAACCAAACAACTACTCTATGGAGTGGTTCGTTAGTAGGGAGGCTGGCCGGCTAGTTGGTTAATTGGTTGGTTGGTGGGTTGGCTAGTTAGTTACTTAGTCAGTCAGTCTGGTTTTCATAACACTGGAAGTTCATATTGCACTTCTCTACATTACAACACCATTTACTCCAGCAGATGGGTACAAACATTGTGGACAGACATAACGCCTCCATCTTTAACCCTTTATGTGGTGGTAACAAAGCAATGTTCAATAAATAAGATCCCCTACATCATAAAAATTAAATGAAGTCACTTTTATCAAAATCAGCTCACATATTCCACTGTAGCAAATAAATTATCATCCTTCAAACTGAAAACAGATCACATGCTGGATGATGTTCAGAGGTTTCAAACATGTGACTAGGGTACATACTTCCAGTTTTTTACAACAGAACCAGAAATGTTACCTTAACGAATCCTGCAGTGTATACTGCATGTACATGCTGCTGTAAATCGTGCAACAGAGTTAGCACATTTCTAACTTTAGTTAAAGATGGCTGATAATTCTATAATTACCACAGAACTGTAGGTTAAGTGTACCAAATTATGACACCCATCTATGAATACACATATACACAATTACTGTACCTGTTGTGCCCTTCAGCATCACTACTGTCACCAGAGTTGGATTTGTTGCATAAGTGGCTGAGAAGTGGAAGCCAGAAAACAGATCCTTCAGTAGAGCCTAACCAGTCCCTCATATGACCTTCAGCACAAACTTCAGCAAAAAAGTTCAGAACCATGGCAATGGTGTCAATTTTCAGCATTGGCAAAGCATCTGGAATACCAACAAAAACTGACAATGCTACAGTATTCATTAATTGAAGACTGCATGCAACAAACAGCATTTACAGAAAATCACAGCATGCAAAAATGCATTTGTTACATGAAACAGAAATTTCAGTTTAAGAAATGTAACTATAAAAGGGGAATCAGAAACATAGAATGTACACTGGACATAAGTGCATTCCACTTCCTTCTACACAAACACAAAAATTTTAAGTTGTCAGTTTTCAAGCTTTAATGACTAACAGTTCAAGCATCAACATGGGAAAAATAAGTACTTTCCCCATCACTGCCCAATTATCCAAGACAGCATGACAAGCACATGCAAATATTTCAGATGAAATGGCGAGAAGGTTGAATTGTATATTGCCCACGAAACAGCAATGTGTTGTAACCCACTCAATTCACCAAACTGGGATAACCATATTACTAGACAGCTGGGTTGAAAACACATCTTCTGTCAAATGTTGTGTTCATAAAAAATGCTTGTCCTTACACTTTTGTAAAAACATAACATGCTTAAGTGTTCGTCTAAGGAGGATCGGTCAAGTTTTTTTCCTGTTTGCCGTAAAATTGTGTATCAGTGGGTTACGACAAATTGCTCTTTCATGATTGATATAACATATGCAGATTATGACACAGTGACTTCAAACCAGATCTTCGTTACACAATTCAAGCACAGTAAGCTTTTTTTAACACCTGCCTGAGCACTGCTAGATAAGCAACATCACTAGGTTATGAGTGGGACTGTACATTCTATGAGTCAGTACCACTTAAATCAATATGCTGTGTAAAATCCTATGTATTATCAGACATTCACACAAGCTTCTTGACTTCAGATTCAAATTCCATTACCTAAGAATCCTGCATTCAATATGAACTGATCAGGTAGTCATCAATACCAATGGGCTTTAAAAACACACAAGAAGTAGCTGAAACATTATACAACCAAATTTGTGCAACTTGATGAAATAAATATTATAAATTCTTTTCATTAAATATTACTGGTATGTAATACTTTAAAGGTGGCCAGGATAGCGTAGTTGGTATGTAGCTCGCTATGGACTGGACGGTCTGGGTTGAAACCCTGGTGGGGAAAGAGATTTTCCCTACCTGTACAGACTGGCCCCAAGGCCCACACAGCCTCCTGTACAACAGATGATGGGTGTCTTTACTTGGGTAACGGGGCTGGGGCATGGCATTAATCACCCATCCCATCTAGTGCTAAAGTTAAAGAGGGTGTAGAGCTATACCTCTACTCCCCCTCTTGACCTTCATGGCCTGTTATGGGACAAACTTTACCTTTCTTTTTCTTTTCCAAAAGACACTTGAAGACACCTCTCTCACAATCCTCTTCTTATGTCAAATCAGTTTACAAGCTGTATACAATGAATATGACATCACTGCACCTACTGGGCTATGCTTGTATGCTACATTTAGCAATTTCTGTTACAGTGTGGTGCAAGGCAGGCACAAGACACCAGTGGCATGTAAGAAGCTAAACATATATATATAAAAGGTACTTTCAGACCATTATATTCTGTCAGCAGAACAAAATTTAGCCACGTTATCCAATACTCAGGGTGGCCCAAAATTCACTCTACTAATCAGTAAAATGTACAATAATATACAGTTTAAAAAGCTTTATTACTTACACATATCGTACATGCATTAAACTGGAGTTACTGAATTAGAAACACAGTCTGCAGCCGACTCACAGGTTTAAACCCCAATATACCTACTAATATGATTTGGGGGGGGGGGTTAGTTGATTTGTGGGTCATTCTGTATCACAAATAACTCCAAGCAGGAAAGCAGGACTCAAGAATCATCACACAGTGTCGGAACTCACAATTACTCTCTACACCTAACCACTCTGCACTTCAGCATTGCGGGAATTCTACATTTAACCCTGTAGTACTGTGGTATTTCCTCTGATCACCCCATGCTGTTAACAACGACAAACTGCAAAAATCCAGGTTAGAATACCAATTCATGCAAACATAATACCACAACAGACCACTGACCTTGTGAGTTTGACAGAACATGTGTTCTTCCTTCCCTTTCACCTGCCTTATCAGCATCTGTCATTCGTGACTGATCCAAATGTCTCTTGGCTGAATAAAAACTGTGTATCTTGTCAGTGTACTTGGAGTTATTCTGTCCAAGGCACTGTTCTTGAGTGCAGAATTCTGGTCGGAAAGATTAAGAAATTTAATTATTTTGTCACATAAACTGTTCTAATACTTCACGAACAATAAAAATATTACATTCTGTAACACTTCACAGACAGTAAAAAGTCACATTCCATAATACTTCACTTACAGTGAAAATGTTACATTCTGTAATACTTCCCCAGCAGTAAAATTGTTGCATTCAATAACACTTCCCCAACAGTAAAAATGTCACATTGTATAATACTTCCCCAACAGTAAAAATGTTACATTCTATAACACTTCCCAACAGCAGAAATGTTACATTCTATAATACTTCCCCAGCAGTGAAATTGTTACATTCTATAAAACTTTCCCAGCACTAAAGATGTTACATTCTGTAATATTTTCCCAACAGTAAAACTGTTACATTCTATAACACTTCCCCAACAGTAAAAATGTTACATTCTATAATACTTCCCCAACAGCAAAAATGTTACATTCTATAAAACTTCCCCAACAGTAGAAATGTTACATTCTACAATACTTCCCCAACAGTAAAAATGTTACATTCTATAATACTTCCCCAACAGAAAAAATGTTACATTCTATAATACTTCCCCAACTGTAAAAAATGTTACATTCCATTATACTTCCCCAACAGTAAAAATGTTACATTCTATAATACTTCCCCAACAGTAAAAATGTTACATTCTATAATACTTCCCCAACTGTAAAAAATGTTACATTCCATTATACTTCCCCAACAGTAAAAATGTTACATTCTATAATACTTCCCCAACAGTAGAAATGTTACATTCTACAATACTTCCCCAGCAGTAAAAATGTTACATTCTATAATACTTTGCTGACAGTCAATATGTTATGTTCTATAATACTTTAATGAGGATAAAAATTGAACATACAAATAATGTTCAACAAGTAAGGTTCCATGGATCATAATTAAACAAGAAACCATAACAGCAATAAATGCAGCTCCCGTAACCCACGAGCACATTAACACCTACATTCACAGCCATTCACAAACAGCCATTTCTGCTTGGTCAACGTTATGGAACTGATGTTCCACATGTTGCTTCAGCAGCATGTCACAAAAAAGAGCACAGTTTGGAAATGGTTGAACATACATGATCATGATTGCATTAATTGGCCCAGCACATCATAACAAAATTCGCAAACAGGAACTAATTTTAGAAGACAGATAAGTCCCAACTGGAGCCTGAAAAGTCTCCCAAAATCTGTGCATCTGGTGAAAAGCATGTGTATATCCTGCTCCACAAAATAAAGCAAACTGTTTGCTGCACATTTATACAACAAATTATTCAAAATTCAGTAACTAACATGTGATGCACTCTACTTCAAACTACAAAGTAACGAAACTCCAAATTATCTGCATTACAAAGTTAGTAAGTCGTACCATCTCCAATGACATGTGAAAATTACTTCAAAGTTGTATAGTATTTTGAATTAGCTAACATCAAATGTTTAATGTTTCATGGTATTAACCTCAGTAGTGTGTGATGTGAACATTGCATATCACAGCAGAAACTCAGAGTCATACGTACCTAGGATACCATGTGTCAACACAGTTGGTAAGCCTGAATCTAACAACTGGTGAATGGCTGGGGGAGACTGACATGCCATTGCTACTGTCATCAGCTGGCATTCACTTAAGCTCATTCTCTGGAGGTCCTGGATCATCAGATGATTGTACCATTCACCACTATCATTACTCTGTTCATTTCCGATTGCCTGCTCTTTTGAGTCATCTGAGATTGAAGCATACAATTCATCCAACTCATGATCTTTCCTATAAATAAAGCAGAGACAGAACATATCAAAGTGACAGCCATAGAGACCACACAAATTGTCATAGTGCACATGACAATACATTAATGCAACCTGTAAGTTACCTATCATCAGAGATGGACGCATTGTGATGTGTTGCCAAGTTGGGTACCAAAACACCCATACGCTGGAGCAGTGTTGGAAAGAGAGCTGGTTTTATATAACACATTGAACAGAGCAATGTGTCAACAGCTCTTTTCAGAGCTGAGTGAGCTGGCAGAATTAATGTCCATTTGTACAAAATGCTAGAAAAGAACAAAATTACCTTTTAAGTATGTTTTATTTAATACAGTGTGTCCCACTCACTACTGAAACTGGCATTTCTTTAATAATTTTACCATGTCACAACAATCAGGCACAATACAGGCACACACTACAGACACATTCCTCTTCATTTCTCACAGAACAAAAGTACTCCTGTTCAAATTTTTTTGCAATATCTTCATTGGTGTTACAATTATTAAAGAAATGCCAGGTTTGGTAGTGAGTGGGACACACTGTATCACTGTTAGCTGCTAAGATTGTATAGTGTCAGTGACAGATCCACGAATGAGTATGGAGCAGTGGTGGAATGATACAGGGGAAAGTAAGTACTGTGAGAAAAACCTTATACAGTGTCAGTGGTAGATGAATGAATAAATATGGAGCATTTGTGGAATGATACAGACGGGAAATTGACGTACTGGGAGAAAAACATTATACAGCGTGGGTGGTAGATGAATGAATGAGTATGGAGCGTTGGTGGAATGATACTGACAGGGGAAACTGAAGTGCTGGGAGAAAAACATTATACAGCGTGGGTGGTAGATGGATGAATGAGTATGGGGCATTGGTGGAATGATACTGACAGGGGAAACTGAAGTGCTGGGAGAAAAACACAATATAGCATCAGTGGTAGATGAATGAATGTATGAATGAATGAATGAGTATATAGCAATGGTGGAATGAAACTAATAGGGGAAACTGATGTACTGGGAGGAAAAAATTGTACAGCATCAGTGGTAGATGAATGAATGAGTATGTAGCATTGTTGGAATAATACTGACAAGGGAAATTGAAGTACTGGGAGAAGAACATTATATAGTGTTGGTGGTAGATGACTGAATGAGTATGTAGCATTGTTGGAATAATACTGACAGGGGAAACTGAAGTATTGGGAGAAGAACATTATACAGCGTGGGTGGTAGATGACTGAATGAGTATGTAGCATTGGTGGAATATTACTGACAGCAGAAGTGAAGTACTGGGAGAAGAACATTATACAGCACAAGTGGTAGATGAATGAGTATGGAGCTTTGGTCGAATGATACTAACAGGGGAAACTGAAGTATTGGGCATGAGCCCAAGCCTCCACACTGACAAGCAGGTAACTGACTGCCTCAGCCATGTCACAACCAAGTTACCTACTATTCACATGTAGCAACATTAATTCTAGATTACACTGAAAAGACATACAGTGTTTCCCATAAGAGTCATTATTCTTTCTGTTGTTTAGAAATGACTGCCAATAAAAAGAATTCACTGACAATCTTTGGAACCTGAGCGTTCCTTTTATCTTCATTTTGATTGATCAGTAGTTTCTTTACACACATAACTTAGAGGAAATAGGATCTCCTAAAAAAAAAGACACTCACTTAAGATGCCTTTGTAAATAGTTTTCCTGCCAAAGTTGTCATGATAAAAAAGCACAAAAGCACCAAAATTATCCCATGTGATTAACATATACCTTACCATTTTGAAACATCCCACATAAGAAAATTTCCTGCTGAAGAAGCATGAAAAGTACATCAAAAACAAATTTTTTACCCAATTATTGCATTTTCTATATCAAAATCTTAAATAATATCCTCAAGTTTTCATTTGTCCAATCTGTTCCCAACAGACTGCATTCAGCCAAGCAGGAAGATGAATCAAGTCCTCATCATCCCTACAGTCCTGATTTAGCACCTTCTGCCTTCCATCTTTTTGGGCTCCTAAAGGATACACTCTGAGGGTGCTAACTGGCAGACAATGATAAGCTGAAGCACAGCTGCAACACTACAGCAAAGAGTTTTATGTGAACAGCAGTCAGAATCTCACACAAAGGTAGAAAAATTGTGTTGATAATGAAGAAGACTGACTTTATGGTAACTGTAATCATAATTAGAGTTTCTGAGGAAAAAAAATATGACAGATTTGCTTTCATACTGCCCCACATAAGATGGTCAGCAGAGATACTCAAAATATATCAAGACACTAGTGCAAACAACTAGCACAATAAAGTAAATGATCAGCAGAGATACTTATAAAAAAAAACAGCTTTTCACATGCATCATGCTGCAGCAACAACGAATTCCAACCAATTAATTTCATGGAATGAAATCCCTGTTGAGAAAAAAATCGAAACACAGTTAGTCAAAAAAATACCTAAAACTGTCCAGGAGACCCCAAGTTATTACTGTGTTCACAACAACCTGCTGGCAGACTCAGAGTTACTTCAATTCCTTTAATAATACATCCCAAAGTAGTCACATATCTTCTGGTTTTCAGACAATAAATTCTGAACGCATTTGCCACCACTGCCTCCATCGCCACCACCACCACCACCAGCTCTACAACCCTGGGTGGGCCTTGGCCTCCTAAAGCAAATGTTGCCAGCATCCTCTATCCTGGGCATTCGCCTGCCAACTACAACCCAGTTTCCTTGTGTCTTCCTCCACCCTCTCAATCCATCTTGATTTCGGTTGGCCACATCTTCAGTTACCTCCATGGTTTGTCCACATTATGTTTTTAGGTAATTTGTTTTCATCCATTCACACAACATGGCCCGCCCACCTCAGTCTAATGAATTTTATTACGTTAACTATGTTTGGTTCATTGTAAAGCTCTCTTGCAGTTCTCTATTGTACCTCTTCCGCCAATGCCCTCCCTCACATATTGGACCAAATATTCTGCAAAGGACATTCCTTTTAAATGTACTCAGTCTTCTTTCATCATTTTTTGTCATAATCCAGGTTTCTGCGGCATATGTAGGTACTGGCCTCACAAGTGTTTTATACAGGGTCCAACAGTGAAACCTGACATTTTCTGAATGGCTAGCACATGAAGGCGGAGTGTCCAGTTGCTATGGGAGGGGAAGCATTGGAAGCGTAAGGTTTTGCAGTTTCAGTTGTCATGGAGCAGTGGGGCCCTCAACACCATGCTTTCGTCATGGAGACTTTTTTAAAAATGGCAAATCAGTAACCGTCATACAGAAGAATTTTCGTGTGCATTTTAATGTTGCGCGTCACGGGAGGATTCTGTCATGAAACACAATACTTCTTTGGGTGCACAACTTCCATACCATGGCTTCTGCAACGAAGAAGAAACAAGGTGGGTCTGCACAAACGGTTAGGACTCTTGAAAACGTTGAGGCCGTGTGGAATGCTGTTGAGCAGAGCCCACATCGATCTTCAGCACGCCATGCGGATTCTTTTATGAATTGTTTTCTTTTCTTCTCTTTTCTTTGTACTCTTCTATTAAGCTTCTGGTACCACATCCTTGTTGCACCTTCCCGTATGCTTTGGTTTTGTCTTCTGTGCCAGTCTGGCATTCATCATCAAACTACATTCCTTTATTTGCTGGTTCCATGATGCCCAGCACCTCTTCAGTTACAGTTACATCTCTCCCACAACTCCATTGACCCGTTCAGTAAATGTAATATGATTTAACTTTTCTTCTATTTGTTGCCTGTATTGTTCCACCACTTCAGCAGATGTCAGTTTTGATACATGGTATTTACTTGTTCTAATGCCAGTTACTTGCTTAACATTTAATATTTGAGCTCTTAGACAGGCAATAACCAAGTAGTGGTCTGAATCAATATTGGAACCTCGATATAACCTGACATCCATTAGGTTAGATTTATGTCTTCTGTCAATTAAAAGACGATCTATATGAATGTTACACCATCAGGCGACCTCCATGTACTCTTACGGATATCTATATGTGGGTGGAATGTTGATCCTATTATCATACTACGCGATACTGCAAACTGTATCAGCCGGGATCCATTGTCGTTCATGAGACTGTGAAGACTGTAATTGCCAACTGTGGGAAAATTAACAGGTTCCTTGCCCATCTAAGCATTAAAGTCGCCAAGAATGATTTTTACGTCATTTCTTGGGCTTGTCTCATAGGCTCTTTCTATGGCATCAAAAAACCCATTGTTTTCTTCATCATCAGATATCTCTGTAAGTGCATGGTCATTAATGAAACTGTAATTAAAAAAATTTTCTCCTATTTCTCAGAGTGAAAATTCTAGGGGTAATAAGTTTAAAGTCTTTTAGAAACTAGAAACCCAGTACCCAATATATGATCTTTGTTGTCATAACTACAGAAGAGGGTGCACCGTCTCATTTTTCCAGGATTCCACTGCCAGTCCAATGTATCTCTTGGAGGGCTACTATATCTGCTTTATAAGCACTAAGCTGATTTACAAGTGTCTTTAACACTCCTGCTCTACATAATGAACGAGCGTTCCATGTGCCAATGTTTAATTCTAACACGTTCCGTATTCTTAGCCACAGACCTTTGTGTATTGCTTCATGTCATTGCCCAGGTATCTGTCCAGCTTCATTTCCTTGAGGTTTGGCAACAATAATTTTTCTATGGGGTGGGGTTGTGAGCCTCACGCCAAACTCCCAACCTGAAGGACCAGGGTATCCTTTTTTGTCTGGGTCATCACCCTTGACCTGTCTGGGATGGGAGGCCCTACCAGTAGCATATGCTATCGCCAGCATAGCTCTCGTGATCATATGACCACACAAGCCCCGCCAATATGCCAAAGTAGGGTGGCCATCATACCCACGCATGATACATATTCCACTCAACCCATCCTCACTGATTCAAGTATCGTAACAATACACTGTGCAGAATGCGACATATGAAGCTCCTCATTGTAGTCTTCTCCAACCTCCTGGTACTTTTGCCCTCTTAGGTCCAAATATTCCTCTCAGCACTTCCATTTCAAATACCCTCAGCCTACATTCTCCACTAGAGCGTGAGATCAGGTTTCCTCCCCCAAACAACTGCATGCAAAATGAGAGTTTTAAGTACTTTAATCTTCAAGTTACAGACACAAGTAACAAACACATACATTCTGAAGTGAAGGCATCCCTTCATTCTACATTCACCTGGCTCAGTATAAAGAGGGCGACAGAATGTAGCGAACACTGTAATGAACCTTTCAATCCCATACAGCATAGTGAACTGCTCAACTACCTGAGCAACTAACAGCTTTTCAAGAAAGGAACTGTTCCTTGTAGTTTTACACAAGAAGAATTAATAAAGACTATCTACATTAATTGCAAATGACTTTGGTAAAATCCAAGCATTGGAATGGGTGTATTTAATTTTATCACATAATAAACTAACTGTAACTGTGAACTTTATAATTCTTACAGAAAATGAAAATAATGGCTTAAATAAGTTATTTTCACTGACTGCTGTGACCATACCATCAGTACTGCTACTGTTGCAACCATCACCATCACCATCACCATATCTGTATTAGGAATGCAAAGTCTTCAATTTTTTCCAGCTGTCCATAATTACTCCTTGTACATTTCTTGCCAGCTCTTTCCTCTCTCTTGAACATCCCATAACCAAATAAAACATCTTGCTCTGGGTCTTCTCACAGATCTCTTTCATTTTTATTTGAACTGTAATGTGCTTCTCAGTATCTTTATCTACCCACTGTTTTTACATGGTCAAACCATCACCTCTTCTACAGGCATTGACAAACACTACATTCTAAATTGCCTAAAAGTTTCATTTGTTCTTTCATTATTTTGTGAGCATTCTTAACTGTAATCTCAGCTTGCTGAAACTATCATGGCTCTAGTGCAACCTTGCAGAGCTGCAGCTTGGCATCATGCTGTACAAAGCTATAGCACAAACAGTAACATGCAAACTCTCCAACCCCTCCACCAGAGGTTCTTGACATAATTCTGGCACATGCCACTGCAAATTATAAACAATGCACAGTACAAACAGAATAACATTTGTTTGGAGCAAGGAGACCTAAGTTGGTGTAGTGACTAGACTACAGGCTGGATGTCCAAAAAATTGTGCAGTACAGAGAAGAGAGTTTCCTCTTCTCCAAAGTGTCAAGATTGGCTTTGGCACCCATATAGTCTCCATATTCCATGGGCATACTGGATATTACCAGAGGCATAAAGAGGCCAGTGCAATATGCCTCCATGGTATGCCAATGGATAACACTATCTTTACCTTAACAACACTGTGGCAATGGTTGCAATGGTCACATAGTAATCACCTACCTAAACAGATCTGTTGTAACCATCCCTGGCAGATCATAGTTAACTCCAGTTTCATGTCCTGCCCACAAGATGGCTGCTGCGCTGTGTACATAGGCTGATGAAGGGGACCAAACTTCACCATTCTGCATATTGGTATGTTGCTTATTCTGTATATTGAAAGAAGCATATATCCATTGTAGAGCCTAGTAAGAGTAAGAGTCACAACTAACAGACATGTGGACTGCATAAAACAAGGATGTTAAACTGCAGAGATCTGAATTGTACATAGCAATGAATGAGACACAGCAGGGCAAGTGTGCATGATGAACTGTAGGGCACATAGAGTGTGGTGTGGTGTGGTGTGGTGTGGTGTGGTGAGGTGAGGTGTGGTGTGGTGTGATGTGATGTGGTGTGGTAATGCCCAGTATTCACTTCACTTAAGTAAGAAAAGGGTTATAACTGTGACTGTGCTCCATAAAACTAAGTAAATTAGTGTAATATTGAATCCTGCAACAAAATATGCACGCAATTTGAAAAACTAAGGGCATGGAATGTTACCACACAAATGTATTTCTTCCTGGAACCCCAATTATAAATTTATTATGTGTTTGAGCACTGCAATGGTTCTGTGAAAGTGTTTAATAATTTGAGATAGGGCCTCAATTGCTTCCAATAACACTAGTTCTGTAAGGCCTCATGTATTTTTCCAATAACAGCTGTTCTTTCTGGTAGTAGGGGGTCTTCCTTTTATTGATGCTCCAAGGAGAGCATCTGTTGGGCATAGAAAGCCAGCAACTGATGTGTCATCCCATTATAGCTGCAGTGCTCACAGCAGTGAAAAGAAAAACACACTGTACAAAACTGTTATTCTAATCACAACAATTACACTTGGTTGTAAAGCAGAAGTTATAATGACAATGTGACTATGGAAAATGACTGAAACACACAATGGTAATTCTACCAGTACACAGTCTTGTACAATTCATCACATCTAAGTGGTACTTGTTATGTTCAGCATTGTAAAAGTTTGACTGAACCCAGTGCTGAAGAGCAGATGTCACACTGTATTCTCCTGTTCTGTGACAGACCTAAATCATATTCAATAGCTATGAAAAATGACAGAGTAAACAATGTGGAAAATGACAGAGAGCACGTGAGACACTGTGATATTTTAGAAAAAACTCCCCAGACAAATGACACCCTAAACAATGTGAGGTCTGAAATTCTCATGCTGGTGAATACTGTGACTGGCAGTCACATGTCCATCATACGACAGGCTGCCTTAATGTTTACACACACACACACACACACACACATCCATGTGGCCTCTTTTACGCCAATGCGTGCAGTGAAATAATCTATTTTAGTGCTGCCCTATGGCAGTGTTATGGATTCAAGTCTTCTGGGATGTGATGTGTCAAAGGAACATACTGATTTAATCTGCAAGAGTGACTACTTGGCCCTCCTTTGATACATCTGGAACCACTCACCCTACACAGCATCACATTCCAAAACATCTGAATCCTCATCAACACTGCTGGAAGAATGTAAAATCTCACACAGTGGTGCTATTATATATCACAAGCTTTATGCTCAACTGTTTCAACTTCACCTTGTACCTCACAGCAAACACATTCTTTCTCAGTTTTAAAAACTGTTTTCACCAAGTCTGCATACATCACACAGAACACACAACTTGGTAACATTAGTTGGCATGACAACCAGAGTGCAACTCATTCAACCACTAACAAGGGTGCCTACCTTATTGGAAGACAGTCTTCTGGAACATGAAGCTGTGTGTGGACTCTTGGGGCAACTACTGCACCCACAGCATATCCAAAAAGAACATAAAACAGCCTATACATATACAAACCTGAACAGCTGCACTTCCAGTTTCATGCAGCCAGAAGAGCAACGCATTCACCCTGTCCTGTGTGGCCTCATCCTGTGTGGTACACAACTGGTACAACAGCTCCACTACTGAGTCTACAACTGCAGATGTTGATGGAACTGACTGGCCTACAGACAATGAACCTGTGGATCAAACAGACTAAACTTCAGTGGCAGAAAAAAACATACCAACAAATGATGGCTATCGAGAATTTAAAAATTCTTTTCATTCTTAAATTTCAAAATCTTCATTCCTGGGACATAAGTTACTCTTTCACCCCTCAAGTGAAGATATTGCAGCTGTTCACCACTGCTGTACAAAATTTCATGGCACAGAAATATATAGCAAAAAAATGTGCTAAGGTTCAAACTACTACGTGGGTGATTAAATCAAGGAGGAAGAGATAGGTGATGCATATGTCAGATATGGGAGAGAACAGAAACACATAAAAACCACTTACCGGGCATACATGAAAGATAATATTAAAATGTGTTTTCAGCAAAGGAGATGAAAGGACATGGACTGCTTTCATATGGCTCAGGACAGGGGGCAAGTGGTGGGTTCTTGCTAACACCATAATAATCCTTTAGGTATCATAAAAAGTGGGGAAAGTCTTTCCTAACTGAGGAAATATTAGCTTCTACAGAAGGAATCTTCTCCTGTGAGTTAGTCAGTCAGGAAGTAAGTATGTTGGTTCATCAGAGGTCCAACATACTGCGAAATGTAATTACATGCAACATCTAGCAACAGATGAAACAATTGCTGGCTCTGCCTCAAAATATTCTGAAATACAAATACTCTGTCTTATACGCATGTCATTCTCTGACCTCATTATACAAGGTAGTCTAGACAAAACAATAGTAGTGGCCACAATCACACACTCCAGCGAATGTGTGAAGCTACGTGGCAGTAGTTCAATTTTTTTTTTTTTTTTAGTCAGGTAACAGGTTTCAGTTTTGCAGAGCTTTGCTGCAATTGGTGTTCTGATACCACTGACCCACTGGGACCACTTTACATACACGCGAGTTACTGTAAGGACACGTCCTGCACATGATACCCTGCAACTGGACAGCAGATTCCTTACAAATGGTGATCCAAATGACACAGAACCACAGCCCAGGACAGCATTCTTCACAACGGTCAGTATCAACATACTTCAATGCTGTAGACATAAAAGAGGCCTCAAATATTCTTTATTAAATTTAGTATCAGAGACTTTTATTACAATATTTTGCCCAAGATTTTAAAACAGCACTAAGTGCAGCTTGATGATATGCAATTAAAAACTGTATTGCATTTCAATGTGGGGCAAACAAGTTCCAGAAAAGTCGATGACATGGGTTTAAATTTTGGTCTTACCTGCGTTCTGTAAGAAAACTCAAGATGACTTCTTCAATGCACATTGTCTTGTTACATCTATATATTATGTAGAATATTCAACAAGGAAAGTTTCCCATGTCATAAACATTAAACGTAGCTCATCTATTCAGGTAAGTGTCGTTAATTTCCCACCCAATCCCAGAGCACACTAATGCATGTGTCCCATCTTGGCAAGCATTTAATAATTCTGACACAGTTGAAATCAGACTCTTACAGCCAAAACCATTCAACACCAGTTTCAATGGACAGCTGCAATGCAGCAGTAAACTCTGATACTGCAATTTTTTAATAAAGGTTGACCAACTAGATGACACTTGCTTTATTATCTACTGCTCAACATGTTTCAGGCGTTAATACGTCCATCTTCAGGAGCTTGCGACTACTTGTTGCGTTGTGTAGGCTGACTTGAG
>Ga0123354_10008072_pt1 | contig 15970 bp, 14 predicted proteins | sample TergutLab28metaG_2_FD_97872 | JGI IMG/M metagenome (GOLD analysis project Ga0123354, IMG submission 97872) | Labiotermes labralis P4 segment gut microbial communities from Petit-Saut dam, French Guiana - Lab288 P4 | ecosystem: Host-associated > Arthropoda: Insects > Digestive system > Gut ...
CGGAGAAACCCGTGCCACACCGTTCCAGAGTGGCATCAACCGTGAGAGTCTCCAAATTCTTGGAATCAGTCACGAAGTCGGGGGTGGCCGCTCGACAGGTCCGGCCGCGTTCATCAAGGGAACGTGGCGGGGCCACACTTTGTGCGCCTACCCAATTAATGTGGGTGCTATTTGTTTCAAAGTAATTCACTGGGGACTGTTCGGGTGCCAGGACGACGACGTGCTTATTCATCGACCACCTCCACGAAGAAATGGTCGGAAACCGTCTTCACGTTCCCGCCAGACGCACGGCTTCGATGCGCCGGGATCAGGGGTATCACAAGGCAATTCACGTCCAGCTACTCCCACTACAATGCCGAAATCCCCAACGAGCCTCATTCTCCCCGGAATGGTGCTACGTAACCTCGGGTCCATGATGCCACCAATTTCCCCGAAAACCAAGAGGCCCGAGTCCCTAATAATGGCCAGACAACTCTGGTCATATCCACATCAAAGAAGCCCTCCACGAGTGCCTGCCCAACACACACTTCTCACGATGCGACAGTGCCGACTATACCGTGAATTCATCAATTCATGTCTGCTGTTGGACCCGCGAGGACACAAATACGAAGATTTAATGACGCTTTTCATGTGTACGATGATAGAGATTCGTTGTTATGTCACCTGTCGAACAAGCGGTACGCAATGAGGCTTGGCCCGAATCCACCGATTGCTGGCGTCGCGAGCGACACTGTGCCGGTGCGATGGGTCAGCGGGTGGCGTACAGGCAGACTGGACGTGAAGCTGAACAACGCCCGACGAACCAGCATGACGGCACAGGGCCGCACAGCCGCCTTGATCCTGACATCGTCACATGTCGGTGAAGGACCCCTCGTAGGCGCTGATCAACTGGATTCTCCGCACGTGCCGGTCGGCATGGGAGAACTCAGTGTCGAGAAACGCCAGAATGAGATCGATGACCTGCTCCCGGCTGTGCATCCTGGCTCCCAACGACGCGATATTGGCATTGTTGTGTTCGCGGGCCAGGATTGCCGTCTCGTTGGAGTGGATTAGGGCGGCTCTCACGCCGCGGACCTTGTTGGCCGCGATCACCTCACCGTTGCCCGACCCGCCGAGGATGATGCCCAGTGAGCCAGGGTCGGCGACGACAGCCTCGGCTGTGGGGATGATGTACGAGGGATAGTCGTCTTCCGAGTCGTAATCCTCGGCGCCGTGATCGACGACGTCATACCCCCTGGTTTGTAGAACACGCACGATGGCGGCTTTCACGTCGAAGCCGGCATGGTCCGTACCGATGTGGACACGCATTAGTCTCCTTCCAACAGTGATGGGGTCAGTGAATGCTGAACAGCCATGTTGTCGTCCTCGAATAGACCTGTCCTGGTCTGACCAGCGTCGACGGGAAGTCCGGGCGACGCGGAGAGTCCGGGTATTCCTCGGTTTCCAGGGCAATTCCAGTATGCACGGTTCCCGCCCCCACCGGATGCGTGACGGCGGTCTCGGACAGGAACTGCCCCGTGTAGACCTGCATAGCGGGGTAGTCGGTGCGAATATCCACAGTACGACCGGTTACTGGATGGCGCAGGCGGGCGGCATCTCTGCTCCCCGGACCATCAAGGACAAACGCGTGATCAATGCCGGCGTGATCGCGCACCTGGGCATCCTGATCGGAGAGTGCTGGCCCGATGAGCCGAACCGAGGTGAAATCGAAGGGCGAACCCCTCACTGGTTTGGGTGCTTGAGCCAGCGGGATGGAAGCCTGATCGATGGGGAGATAGGCGCTCGCCCGGACAGTCAGCTCATGGTCATCAATCGCAGAACCCGTGCCCGACAGGTTGAAATAAGGGTGGCACACGATGTTGAGGACGGTGGGCGCGTCGACAGTGGCACTGACAATGTGAGTCAAGGACCACCCATCGAGCCGGTACTCCACATCGGCGTGGATCGGACCTGGGAATCCTCCGTCGGGGTCGGACCAGTCCAGGTGCAAGGACACGTGGTTCTCGTCTGCCTCGACTACCGTCCAATCCTGGGTGCTCCAGCCATGCTGACCACCGTGAAGTGTGGCCGAACCGTTGTCATTCAAGCCAGGGGTGTACGTCACGGAGTCGATGACATACCCTCCGGCAGCGATGCGGTTGGCAAAGGGGCCGCAGATTTCACCCAGATACCCGCTGCCTGCCAGACGGTCCTCGTCACAGTCGTACCCCAAAATGACAGAAGCGACCCGACCAGCCCGGTCTGGCATCCGGAGGTCGTTGACAGCAGCGCCACGGCTCCAGATCTCTGCCGTGACCTCACCGGTCCCCAGTACCACCTTCTGCATCGCACTCCTTCCAACCCCTACTCAATCACGAAGGTACGACAAAATTCAACGAGCTGGCATGACGAAGCGTTAATCATCATTGTGAAAGGAGGGATGAGAGCATACCCTGTTAGGCGTTCCCAACAGTGGCGGCATCAGTCCTGGTCATACTCGAAACGCTAGTCTGGTGTTCGGTATCCTCGGCACCAGAACTCTGGAGGCCTGTCCGGGAAAGGGGTACGACGTGGAAGACCTGCTCATCGCCAATCTGCGACTCCCCTCAGGCGAAGGGACGAATCTCGGCATCCATGGGACCCGTCTGGTGGATCCAGATGCCCTGGAGCGACCCCGTGTGATCGATGCTGATGGCCTGATGGCCATGCCGGGGCTGGTCGATCTGCACACCCACTTGCGCGAACCCAGTCCCTTTCCGGCGGAAACGATCGCCACGGGCACGGCCGCAGCAGCGCGCGGAGGTTTCACCGCCGTCTTCGCCATGGCGAACACCGATCCGGTCACGGACACGGCCGCAGCAGTACGCCACATCCGCGATCTCGCCACTGGACAGTCGGCCGACGTGATTCCTGTGGGCGCGATCACCCGGGGGTTGAACGGGGCCGAACTGTCCGACATCACCGGCATGCATTCCGTGGGGGTGACCCACTTCTCGGATGATGGCCGCTGTGTGATGGACGCTGGTCTGATGAGGCAAGCCCTGGTCGAGGTCGGCGCTTTCGGGGGTGTGATCGCGCAGCACTGCCAAGACCACAACTTGGCAGGCGCCCAGGCCTGCGTACCCGAATCCACTGACGAAACGTTCTGGCCCTGGTCGGCCGAGGCGACGATTGTGGCCCGTGACGTCCAGTTGGCTCTCGACACCGGGGCCCATGTCCACATCTGTCACATCTCGACCGCCGAGTCGGTCGACGTGGTGCGCTGGGCCAAAGCTCGTGGCATTCCGGTCACGGCCGAGGCAACTCCACACCACCTCCTGCTGGGTTCCGACCTCTTGCGCTCCGGCGACACCCGCTTCAAAGTGAACCCCCCTCTCAGGTCGGACGACGACCGTCAGGCCGTGCGCCAGGCCCTCGCCGATCGGACAATCGATGTAGTTGGCACCGATCATGCCCCTCATCTACCAGCTGACAAGCAGAAACCATTCCCGGATGCCAAACCGGGAATGGTGGGGCTCGAGTGGGCGCTCGGTGTGGTCATCGAGACAATGGTCACCACTGGACTGCTCGACTGGGCCGGTGTGGCCGACCGGATGTCCGAAGCCCCGGCCCGCATCGGGCAGATCTCCGAGAGCCAGGGCCGCCCGCTGGTCCCGGGGCAGCCCGCCACCCTGGTCCTGATCGACCCCACCCGCAGAGCGGTCGTCGACAAGGACACCGCGGTCACCCTGGGACGCAATAACCCCTACGACGGCATGAATCTCCCCGACCCAGTCCTGGCCACCTTCTGGGCCGGACGGCTCACCTACGACAATGGACTGATCAGCGCATCCTGAGCAGACCCGGTTGCCTGAGATGGCCGAGTGCTGACCCGCCACATTCCCGGCGTGACTTCTGCCACGAAACCCAGCTGTTTGAGTCTTCCCAAACTGGCCATCAACGACCACGCTGATTCACCAGTCAAGGCACATAGTTCGTCGACACTGACACTTCGGCGGGCGGGCAGACACTCGCAGACCTGTGCCAGGTCTGGAGTGAGTCCATCCAGCGCGGTGGGTTCGTCGCGAGGGTAATCCGGGGTCGCCGACTTCAAGGGTTCGACACTGGTGAGGATGTCTTCCACGCTGGTCACAAGAGTGGCCTGACCACTGCGGACAAGCCGATGGGGGGTGACCGACATGGCCGACGTGACAGGCCCAGGGGCGGCCAGGACCGGGCGCTGGAGGGACAGGGCCCAACTCACGGTGTTCTGGGCGCCACTGCGCAGTGCTCCCTCGACGATGACCGTTGCCTTAGCCAACGCAGCGATCAGCCTGTTTCGAACGAGGAACCTTGCTCGCGAGGGTGGCCGGTCGGGCGGATGCTCACTGACCACCGCACCGCTGTCGCGGATCTTTTCCAGCAAGACCGAGTTCCCCGAGGGATACAACTGGGCCAAGCCACCCGCCATGACTGCCACAGTCGCCCCGCCGCAGGCAAGGGCGCCGCGATGAGCACAAGAATCGATCCCGTAGGCTCCCCCAGACAGCACACAGTACCCATGTTCGGCGATCCCCACCGCCCAATCGGCGGCGACATGTTCGCCATAGGCTGTGCTCGCCCTGGAACCCACCATGGCAACTGCCGTCAACTGAGACAGGTCTGCCGGCCCTGACACCCACAACCCCAGTGGTACCCCGCCCACGCCACCAACCGGCTCACTCCATTCGAGTTCGTTCAGGTAGGTGGGCCATTGTTCATCTGAGGGAATCACAAATCGGGCCCCGATCTGATCCGTGCGGTGCATCAGGGAGTCGACATCAATCTGTGCAGCCCGACGCGCAATCGCAGTCTTCCCTTGTCCGGCACGTAGATACTCCCACACATCGACAGCCCCCTGTTCACCGATCAGCTTCGCCAACCCCACATCTCCCGCGTCGTGGGCGGCAGCCAGACCCATTCTGGCTTTGCGTTCGTCCTCCATCAGGTGATCTCCTCTCCTTGTCGTAGTCCCAGGGCGACCGACAGATGGTCACCATCGGGACGGTCAGCCCCCATCAGGTCCGCCACCGTCCAAGCCACCTTCAACACCTTGTCCACCCCACGCGCGCTCAGATTGCCATTCGCCACCTCTGCGTCGAGGATGCTCATCGATGTCGGCAGAGGCAGGTCCTGGCGAACGTACCTACCAGGCACCTCCGCATTGGTCACCCACGGGGTGTCCTTCAGACGGGTCGATTGCCTCTCCCTCGCCGACATCACCCGCTCGACCACAACTTCCGAACTCTCCGGTTCGGTCAACCCGCGCGTCAACAGACTCCTGCGCAGAGCAACGATCCTGGCCTGGATGTCAATCCGGTCCAGGATCGGTCCCGACACCCGGGCGGCATATCTGCGAATGGCCATCGGCGAACACGTGCACTTGCTGTTCGGACTGGCGGCCAGCCCACACGGACAGGGGTTGGCCGCCAGGACGAGCTGGAATCGCGCCGGATACCTGACCGCCATCTGAGAGCGGGCGAGCACGATTTCCCCCGACTCCAAGGGTGTACGCAAGGCCTCCAGCGCCTGCGTGGGGAACTCGGGAGCCTCGTCGAGGAAGAGCACGCCGCGATGGGCCAGCGAGACCGCGCCTGGCCGGGCGATCCTCGCCCCGCCCCCGATCAGGGCCGCCACCGAAGTGGAGTGATGTGGGGCAGAATACGGAGGTCGTTGCGGTAAAGCGTCAATCGTCACATCGACCAGCGAATGGATGGCGGCCACTTCCATCGCCTCGGTCACACTCAGGTCGGGCAAGATCGTCGGCAGGCACGACGCCAGCAGGGTTTTCCCGACACCGGGAGGACCGTGGAGATACACATGGTGACGCCCCGCAGCAGCAACCTCCAAAGCCCAGCGGGCCTGAGTCAGACCGATGACGTCTCTCAGGTCCGGGGCCATGGGGGACGACTGATCAGTAGAACGAACAGGTTCAGTTGCTACTCCTGGTCCTCCCTGCAAGACATCGATCAGGTCCTTCAGATTGCGCACACCGCGAGCCTGGATTCCTTCGACCAAGCAAGCTTCACTGACCTGACTGGCCGGAACGACAGCCCGCTCCAATCCCAGTCGCCGGGCACCCAGCAGTGCCGGCAGAACTCCTCGGACTGGATGAACGGTGCCGTCCAGGCCCAACTCGCCCAGTAAGGTGACCTGGTTCAAGCACTCGGGAGGAAGCACCTTCTCCGTGACCAACACAGCCGCAGCAATCCCCAGATCATAATGGGACCCCGCCTTGGGGACACTCGCCGGAGTCAGATTGATCGTCAACACCTGGGAGGGCCACGAGTACCCGGCGCTCAGTACTGCCGCCCGGCACCTTTCTTTCGCCTGGGTCAGGGCTGCGTCGGGCAACCCCACCATCGTCGTGCGTGGCAACCCCGATCCGGTCCAGGCCTCCACTGTGACCAGCATCGCGTCCACCCCCACCAGGGCCACCGACTGCGCGCGAGCGATCCCCCATACCGAACTCATAGCCGTACTGCTTTCGCGTGGGTCAGGGTGGCGACCCCGCCCGGCGGGGCAAGAACACCGATGGCGTCGATCCTGACCCTGTCATACCCCGTGTCGTGATTGGTCATCCACAGACAGGCCAGGCGGTGCAGACGACGCAGTTTGGCCTGTGTAATCGCTTCCAGCGGCTCGCCGAACCCGGTTCCCGACTTGGCTTTCACCTCGCAGAAGACCAGGGTCCCCCGACCCCGGCTGGGCTCGACGGCAACGATGTCGATCTCCCCCACCCGGGAGAACCGCCAATTGCGGTCCACGATCCGCCAGCCCAGACGCTCCAGGTATGACACGGCGAGATCCTCGCCCATCTTTCCCACCGACACTCGCTCATCCATGGTTCACCTCCGCCCGGGACAGTGCCCGGAAACAGGCTCGCAGAGTCTGCTATCCACAGGGCCAAGGGCTGCGGCAAGAGTTCTCCACACCCTGCCAAAAAACGACACCAGCGATGAAATAAGGGACAATACTTTGCTATCATTCTGATCTCACGATCACCCGAGTCGCTGGCAAACCCAAATCTCACAAGCGGTACAATAAAAGTCTTGTATTCACACCGTACGAGTGCTCGGGGAAAGGGCGATTGTGCTCCATCTTGATGAAGTCCGCAAGACTTACCACACAGGGACTTTCACTCAAGCGGCGCTCGACGGAGTCACCATCACTTTCCGCGACAATGAATTCGTCGCAGTCCTCGGCCCGTCAGGATCCGGCAAAACAACCCTGCTGAACATCGTCGGCGGCCTCGACCACTGCGATTCCGGGGACCTGGAAATCGACCAGGTCTCAACCAGCGAATACAAGGACCGTGACTGGGACACCTACCGCAACAACCGTATCGGCTTCGTCTTCCAGAACTACAACCTGATCCCCCACCAAACCGTCCTGTCCAACGTAGAATTGGCGCTCACTCTGTCCGGCGTCGGTTCGGCTGAGCGAGCCCAGAGAGCCAAGAAGGCCCTCGAGGACGTCGACCTGGTCGAGCACATGAACAAGCTGCCCAGCCAGCTCTCCGGCGGCCAGATGCAACGTGTGGCCATCGCCCGGGCTCTGATCAACGATCCGGAAATCCTGCTGGCCGACGAACCCACCGGGGCCCTGGACTCCAAGACCGGCGTCCAGGTCATGAACCTGTTGAAGCAGATCGCAGCCGACCGGCTGGTCATCATGGTGACCCACAACCCGGAATTGGCCCAGCAGTACGCCACGCGCATCGTCTCGCTCAAAGACGGCAAGGTCGTCGACGACACCAGCCCGTACACCCCCCTGGCCGACCGCAGGCAGGCCAAAGAGGCACGGCGCACATCGATGAGCTTCCTCACCGCGATCGCTCTGAGCTTCACCAACCTGATGACAAAAAAGGGCCGCACGCTGATGACCAGCTTCGCGGGCTCGATCGGCATCATCGGCATCGCCACCATCCTTGCCCTGGCCAACGGCATCAACGCCTACATCCGCTCGGTCGAGGAAGACACCTTGTCGCTCTACCCGCTGACCATCCAGACTCAGGGGATCGACCTGACCAGTCTCCTGACTGGGTCCAACTCCTCGTCCGACGACTCGTCATCGTCCACCGCGACCGGGGATGTCCACGAAGTCAAGACTCTCGCCAAGATGTTCTCCCATGTCGGATCGAATGACCTCGGCTCGCTGAAGACGTACTTCGATTCCGACTCGTCCGGGATCCAGCAGTACGTGAACTCCATCCAGTACAACTACAACGTCACCCCCCAAATCTTCTCCACCGACACCAGCGAGTCGGTACGCCAGGTCAACCCCAACGCAGTCTTCACCGCCCTGGGCATGAACACCACATCCTCCAGTTCCCTGCTGTCAATGGGCATGTCCGCCAACGTCTTCTCCTCCCTGCCCGACGACATGGGCCTGGTCAACGGCCAGTACGACGTCCTCGCCGGGCACTGGCCGCAGAACAACAACGAGTGCATGCTCGTCCTGTCCAGTTCGGGCGGCGTCTCCGATTTCGTCTTGTACGCCATGGGCCTGCGCGATCCCGACCAGTTGGCGCAGATGGTCAACAATATGGCCCAGAACAAACCCATCACGACACCGTCAGACACCCTCTCCTTCTCGTACGACCAACTGATGGCCGTCGACTTCAGCGTCGTGGCGGCCCAGGATTTCTATCAGTACGACCCGACGTACCAGGTATGGACCGACAAGAGCACCGACCAGACCTGGATGAAGAACGCGGTTGCGAACGGAGAGCCGCTCAAGGTCGCCGGGGTGGCCCGTCCCGATCCTTCGTCCACGACCACCATGCTGAGCCCGGGACTGTACTATCCCTCAAGCCTGGTCACCCACCTGATGGATGAAGGGGCCGCGTCGCCGATCGTCAAGCAACAACTCGCCACTCCCGATGTCAACGTTTTATCGGGCAAGACCTTCGCCGAAGAACAGGCCAACCCCTCCTTGTCATCCTTCGACTTCTCCTCCTTGTTGAATGTCGACCCGGACGCCATGGCTCAACTGTTCAGCGCCAACCTCAACAACTTCTCCCCCAGCCTGCCGTCGATGAACCTCAGTTCTCTCGCGTCGAGCATGCCGGCGGTGCCACCTCCTGACCTGACCTCCCTGATGAGCGGGTTGAACATCTCCGTCTCCCCGAACGCGCTGGGGTCGCTGATCTCCCAAACCCTGGCTGACTACCTCAACGACACTGTGGGCACCCTGCCGAGCCCCTCAGCGCCCGGCAGCAGTCCGCCTCCCGCGTCCACCGCAGCACCGACTGGATCGTCTTCCTCGACAGGCCAGCCGTCCAGCACCACAGGGGCGCCAGCCTCACCCAGCACATCGGCGCCCACCGCCACCACAGCATCGTCCACACCCAGTACGACACCTTCGGCCACTGGATCCTCGTCGACGCCGACATCATCGGGCACACCAGCCCCGTCGTCTGCCATCACACCCACGGCCACGCCGACCTCCACGGCAGGCCCGACGCCGTCCGCCCCGCCGACATCGCCGCCCACACCCACCGGCCTGCCATCATCAACCGACACTGCGTCACCCTCGGCCACGTCGGCCACCAGTACGCCAGAGCCCACTGTGACAACGCCCGATCCCACCAGCACAACGCCAGAGCCCACCAGCACAACACCCGAGCCCACCAGCACAACACCCGATCCCACTGCGACAGTCTCCTCGCCGAGTCCCACCACCACGTCGGCCCCGACGCTCTCAGCGGCCCCGACCACCGCTCCATCGGCCCCCACGACAGCAACAGGCACAGCGTCCAGCACGCCTCTGCCATCGATGGTCATCACCTTGTCCAGCCCCACGACGACCCCCGTGGCCACACCGTCAACCTCCGCGCCGACCGGCACAGCGACTCCGGCGGCCACCCCGGCCTCATCCCCGGCTGGCCTGCCCACCACACTGACCCTGAGCCTTCCAACGACGTTGGCTTTGAGTCTGCCGCCCACCGTGACACTGACCCTGCCAGCCGGATTGCCCACACAGGTCACCAGCTTCATCTCCACCTTGCCCACCTTGTCATTGAGCATCCCGCCCACCGTGTCCGCCAGCTTGCCAAGCTTGTCCATCACCTTGCCGAGCGGCCTGCCAACCACGCTGCCGATCAGCCTCCCCACGACGCTGCCAACAAGCCTTCCCACAGCACTGCCGACCGGCCTGCCCCTCAGCTTCCCGAGCGGCCTGCCGACCACACTACCGACCGACCTGCCCAGCTCCCTGGCAAGCCTGATCGGCGCCCTGTTCCCCACCACCCCTGCACCAAGCCAGCCTCCCACCGTACCCACTGCACTTCCGACCAGCATGCCGACTGACCTGGGATCGATTCCCGGTGTCAGCGAGGTCGTCGATTCGTTCACCACCTGGTTCGCCCAGCCCAGCGTGCAAGCCCAATTCTCGTCCCGGCTCGCCGCGACGATGGACTCCGGCGCGATCCAGCAGCAACTGGCCGGCGCCTTGGCAGGCTACATGCAACAGACATTGCAGTCCACGCTGTCGGCGGTGATGAACTCCCTGCAGTCCCAACTGGCCGTCGCCATGCAGTCCACCATGTCGCAGTTGACCAGCCAACTGTCCTCCGCGATGACCATCGACCCGGCGCAGTTGTCGAACGTCTTCCGCTTCAACATGGATTCCGACCAGTTGACCACGCTACTGATGTCGATGCGCTCCAACCAGGCCAACTCCCTGGACTCCAACCTGACACAGTTTGGGTACGCCGATCCAGCCGTGCCGTACAGCATCGATATCTACCCCAAAGATTTCACCTCCAAGCAGCACGTCATCGACATCCTCGACGGGTACAACAACCAGATGTCAACCAGCGGCCAGGACGGCAAGGTCATCACGTACACCGACATGGTCGGGACCCTGATGAGTTCGGTGACCGACATCATCTCCAAGATCACGTCAGTCCTGGTCGCTTTCGTGTCGATTTCGCTGGTGGTGTCCTCGATCATGATCGGCGTCATCACGTACATCTCCGTACTCGAACGCCGCAAAGAGATCGGCATTCTGCGTGCTCTGGGTGCCAGCAAGCGAGATGTCGGCAACGTCTTCAACGCCGAAACGCTCATCGTCGGTTTTGTCGCCGGTGCGATGGGGGTCCTGATCACCCTGGTCTTGACGCTGATCGCCAACCCGATTGTCTATCACTACACCCAGGTCAAGAACATCGCGCAACTGCCCGCCATCGCGGGTGTGGCCCTGATCGCCATTTCGATGGCCCTGACCTTCGTGGCCGGGTTGATCCCCAGTTCAGCCGCATCCCGCAGAGACCCCGTCGAAGCACTGCGCAGCGAGTAACGAAGATGGTGACAGTGGGATGCTGAGGCCTCCCCCAGCAGTTGAGCGGGTTCCTAGCCCTGTTCGGGGACTTGGAGATCGGAATGAGTGATCTCTTCGATAGACACATCGCGGAAGGTTAAAACCTTGGCGGTCTTGACGAATCTGGCAGGCCGGTACATATCCCAGACCCACGCGTCGGCCATCGACACCTCGTAGTAGATGTCGCCACCTTCGGTGCGTACCTTGACATCCACATTGTTGCAAAGATAGAAGCGCCGTTCCGTCTCGACAGCGTACCGAAAAATCCCGACCACATCCTTGTACTCCTTGTACAAGGCAAGTTCAAGATCGGATTCGTAGGATTCAAGGTCTTCAGCGCTCATGATGCATCCACTCTAGTGGTTCGGGCCACATTCCCATAGCTCAACCGATGCTGTGGACACGGCCCCAATTCGTCCAGGTGTCGCTGATGCAAGGCGGTGGCATAGCCTTTGTGCTGCGACAATTCATATTCCGGATAAAGCAGGTCGAGATCATCCATGATGGTGTCGCGCATCACCTTGGCCACGATCGACGCCGCGGACACACAGGGTACGACCTTGTCGGCCTTCCACATCCCCACACTGGGCACGCCGAGCCCATCGACGCCAAACCCATCGGTGATCACGAACCCGGGAGTCACCCGCAATCCCAGAACAGCTTGCCTGAGTGCGTGGAGGTTGGCAGCCTGCAACCCCATCCGGTCGCAGTCTCGGGCCTCGACCACCACCCAGGACACGGCGGTGGCGTACTGGAAAATCAGGTGGAGCAGACTCGCCCGGCGCCCGTGGCTGAGCGCCTTGGAGTCGTCCAACCCGGCGATCTGGTGGCCGGGATCCTCGGACAAAATGACTGCTGCCGCCACCAGTGGCCCAGCGCACGCACCCCTGCCGGCCTCGTCGGCGCCTGCGACCGGCCCCAAGCCGGCCGCCGCCAACATCTGCTCATATGCTGCCAAGAGGACAGGTCCATTGCACGGCATTCACTGACGGTGGTGATCCGGTCGGATCTGGGACGTCTGCGAAGGTTGGAGGTATGGAGAACGTACGAATCCTCGACACCGGTCTCATGATCGCGAAAGCTCGGCCCTGGATCGCGTCGATGCTCGGGAAGGCCAAATCCGGAGTCGGAGTGGATCCCGAACACATGTGGTAACGGGAATCCGCCGACTCGTTTCGGTGGTCCCCCATCACGAAGACGTGTCCTGCCGGTACGACGATGTCAAAACTGTCAGTGGAGGGCGCGACTGTCTGGTTGGAACTGGTCTGGAACAGGTACTGGGATTCCTCCAGGGGATGGCCGTTGACCGAGATCCGCCCGGACGCATCACAACAGGTCACATGGTCTCCAGGCAGGCCGATCAACCTTTTCACAAGGTACTGTTCATTTTGCGGCGGCAAGACCTTGATCCAGGACAAGAATTGCTTCCAATCTGGGGCCGGATCGGCGGGCCCGAGCCACGACAAGTCATCGCGGAAAACGACGATTTCGCCGCGTTGGGGCTCTCCAGGCTTCCACGCCAGGATCGTGTCTCCGACCTCAAGGGTTTGTTCCATCGAACCGGAGGGAACCAGGAAGGGTTGTATGAGAAAGAGTCTGACAAGGACCACGACAAGGACTGCCACCACCATGTAAATCGCAAATTCACCTATCCAGCGCAAGACCGCCCGCGGCTTGCTACGCGGCGGATGTGCCCTTCTCGCCGGCGCAGTTTCCTCACTGGGAATCGTGGCCTCATCGTCTGAGGCGGGAGTCGCCTCAGACGTAGCGCTTCTCCTTGATCTTGGCCGCCTTGCCACGCAACCCGCGCAGGTAATACAGCTTGGCCCGGCGCACATCACCGCGACGCTCGACCTCGATGTGGTCGATAATCGGAGAATGCAGCGGGAAGGTACGCTCGACCCCGACCCCGAACGAGACCTTGCGTACTGTGAAGGCTTCTTGGACACTGGAACCTGTACGGGCGATCACCACACCAGCGAAAATCTGGATACGGGAACGGCTGCCCTCAACGACTCGCACGTGGACCTTGACTGAGTCTCCCGGACGGAAGTCAGGAGTGTCGTCGCGTAGCGACTCCGCGTTCACCGCAGAAATGAGCTGGTTCATGGTAGATACCTCCGGGTGCCACAGGTCACCTTGGTTCTCGTTCAGTCACTGCCCGCAGGCTACCCCCCTGTGGCAGGGGCCGTACGAGCACAATCTGACATTCTGCCATATCTGCGCTCAGCCGCGCCACTTATAAATTCCTCATCGAGCGCATGACAGCGCATCACCAAGCGCCTGGTCAGTCGAAAATTGGCCCCACGGTACGCGTACGTTTCAGCTCGAAGAAACCCGGGTACGCCATGACGCCCAGGACGCCATCGAACAACTTGCCTGCCTCTTCGCCTTTCGGAGCGGGTGAGATGACTGGTCCGAAGATCGACATCTCACCGATCCGGATCACCGGGGTGCCGACATCCATCCCCACCGGGTCCATGCCCTCGTGGTGGCTGACCCGCAGGGCCTCGTCCCAGTCGGTCTTCGTGCAACCGTCGGCGATGGCTTCGTCCAGCCCCACCTGGGCCAGTGCCGCTCGTACTGTCTCAGGCTCTCTGGGTTCTTTGAGCGGATGGTAGCGGGTGCCCAGGGCCGTGTAGAAGTCGGACAGCTTGTCTTGCCCGTAGCGCTGTTCGACCGCGATGGCGGCCCGCGCGCCGTACCATGCCTGTGTGGCCATACGCTGTTTGTAGTCCTCCGCCAATTCCTCGCGACCTTCGTTGAGGACGGCAAGGCTCATAACATGGAATCTCAGCGTGACGTTGCGGACCTTGACGACCTCGAGCATCCAACGCGAGGACATCCACGCCCAAGGGCAATAGGGATCGAACCAGAAATCGACAGTTTGCATGTCCTCACTTAACCACGTTTGGTCCGCGTGAGGGCAGGTATCAGTACGTGAGAGCAGTACGGACACACGACTGTGGTCACAAAGGAACGTCGTCGAGTACGGCCCCGGTCACTCCGTCTTGCCGTCTCCTCTGAACAAGGACGCGATCAAGTCGCGGTTGAGCTGGGCGATGGACTCCAGAGGGATCTCCTTCGGGCAGACCGCGGCGCACTCGCCGATGTTCTGGCATCCGCCGAACCCGTTCTCATCGTGCGCGGCGACCATGGACTTGACGCGCCGGTGACGCTCGGGCAGGCCCTGGGGAAGGTTGGCCAAGTGGGTGATCTTCGCCGAGGTGAACAGCATTCCGGACCCGTTGGGGCAAGCCGCAACACAGGCGCCGCAACCGATGCAGGTGGCAGCGTCGAAAGCCCGGTCAGCCAGGCGTTTCGGAGCGGGAGTCGAGTGGGCTTCCGGAGCCGCACCGGTGTTGACCGAGATGTAGCCACCCGCCTGGATGATCCGGTCGAAGGCCGAGCGGTCGACCACCAGGTCCTTGACCACCGGGAAGGCCCCGGCCCGCCATGGCTCGACCTCGATGACATCTCCATCGTGGAAGTTGCGCATGTGCAACTGGCAGGTGGTGGTGGGCACCGGGGACTCGTAGCGGCCATGGGGCGACCCATTGATGACGATGCCGCACATACCGCAAATTCCCTCGCGGCAGTCGTAGTCGAAGGCGATGGGTTCCTCGTCAGTCAGTGTGAGGTGTTCGTTGAGCAGGTCGAGCATCTCTAGGAAGCTCATCTCCTCGGAGACATCATCCAGCTGATAGGAATGCATCGATCCTGCAGTGTTCTTGTTGGCCTGACGCCAAATCTTCAGCGTGATTTTCACTTGTAACTCCGTTGCTTCAACTCGATAGCCTCATAGACAAGCGGTTCCTTGTGAAGGACCGGTTTCTGCCCTTCCCCTGTGAACTCCCAGGCGGCGACGTAGGCGTACTCGTCGTCGTGGCGTAGAGCCTCGCCGTCCTCGGTTTGGGACTCGCGGCGGAAGTGCCCGCCGCAGGACTCACGCCGATGGAGGGCGTCGATGCACATCAATTCGCCCAGATCAATGAAGTCGATCAGCCGTCCGGCGCGCTCCAGGGTCTGGTTGAAGTCCTCGTTCACACCGGTGACCTTGACGTTGGTCCAGAACTCGTCACGCAAGGCACGGATCTTGTCAATAGCGACCTGAAGGCCCTCTTCGGTACGTTCCATGCCACAGTATTCCCACATGATGGCGCCGAGTTCGCGGTGGATGGAGTCGACTGAACGCGTACCGTTGACGGCCAGCATCCTCTCGATCCTCTCCGTGGCTTCGGCCAATGCCTCCGCGGCACCGGGAGTGGTGTCGTCGATCTTCTCGAACGGACCGGCGGCCAGGTAGTCGTTGATCGTGTTCGGCAGGACGAAATAGCCATCCGACAAGCCTTGCATCAGGGCCGACGCGCCGAGGCGGTTGGCGCCGTGATCAGAGAAGTTGGCTTCGCCACACACGTACAACCCGGGGATCGTGCTCTGAAGGTCGTAGTCGACCCACAGCCCACCCATGACATAGTGCACGGCTGGGTAGATACGCATCGGGGTCTGGTACGGATCCTCACCGGTGATCTGGGCGTACATATCGAACAGGTTGCCGTACTTCTCCTCGACGGCCTTGCGGCCCAATCTCGCCAGCGCGTCGGTGAAGTCCAGATAGACCCCACGACGGCGTTGCTGGGTGACACCC
>Ga0123354_10008073_pt1 | contig 15969 bp, 15 predicted proteins | sample TergutLab28metaG_2_FD_97872 | JGI IMG/M metagenome (GOLD analysis project Ga0123354, IMG submission 97872) | Labiotermes labralis P4 segment gut microbial communities from Petit-Saut dam, French Guiana - Lab288 P4 | ecosystem: Host-associated > Arthropoda: Insects > Digestive system > Gut ...
CCCATGTCGCAGATATGCGGCATGTAAAAGATCCCTAAAATTGACTTGGAAGTCGCAATTTCAGGCATAATTACCGGTTAATTCTCACCCATATAGTTCCACCTTTCGCTACTAGGATCTCTCACGTTGTTGTGGACGTGGGGGTACCTGGCGGTGAACGTGGGAACATCCAAACAGGTGGGTGGGGGATAGGGTGAGTACAATAAGCCTACTAAGCTGCAGTACATCTGTGGCATTAGCCACGGGCCCTACTGACGAAGAAGAAGAAGAAGAAGACGGGTACATACATCAAGATTCTAGTAAACATCTGTACGTGCAGAATTCACATATGTGTTTACAGAAACATTTCCCTCGTGAACGTTGGGGGGTTTGCTGTATTCAGTTTGCTTTACAGTTGCATTGTGGCTTTCGAGCACACTTTATCAGTAATGTTACTGGGATATGGGAAGATGTGGCAGAAAGGTGTGATAACAGTGCCTGGAGGAAACTTTGTTTGTCATGGTGCATTCATAATTTCAGAAGATTCAAAGATGTCTTCATTATTGCTAATAAGTAACTCTTTTGGACACACATCAGGTTTGGTAAACTGGAACAGAGCGTTTCAAATGTTTATTTTATTTATAATGTGTTCATTTGTATTTGTTTATATTATGTGTGCAGTGTATAATAATAATAATAATAATAATAATAATAATAAATGAAATATGTGCCATGTGGAAGCAAAAGGCAGCACAAGTGATCCCGATAGTAATATCATCTACGGGAGTAATTCCAAAGTCACTATCACGAAGTCTACCAACACTTAACCTGCACCCCAATACATATATACAGCTGCAAAAATCTGTAATTCTTGGCACATGTTCAATTGTAAGAAGCTTTTTAAACTACAAATAAGACCACCGAGCCTAATCCTGTTGATTGCTGCATCCCAGGATAGGTGAATATTTCCCAGCCAAAGCTGAGAAGTGAGAATGTTGATAACACAATAAACGGCCATACATAACCATATAATAATGAGGTAGGGTACAGGCTGTGAATGTTCAGAAAAGCATATTCACTGTTGTGATAAATCCTTATGGTGGAAAAAGCTGCATTCTGTATCGTGTTAGTTGACACTGCGGTTTTCAAAGTAACAGGCGTTAAACAGGACCGTTCTGTGTTGCCACTTGAGTGCCTGTACAGATCTGTTTGCTGCAAGTAGTCTGCGCCTTGCAGGGTTATAGTAAATGTCTGTCTAAAAGAAGAGCTGTCCAATATCTCATTACCAGTTCACAGTGTTGTTACAAGTACGCACTGTGGGTTAATTGTGTGGTTTATCTGTATGTTTTTGCAGGATGGTCATGTACCGGCACCGGCGACCTAGTGACAGATTCAGTGCTGTGGATCTTGATCCGTACGGATGTCCATCACCATTTCTAGACGCAGCTGTGCAGTGCGTGAGTGACGGCGGTCTTCTGCTGGTAACGTGCACTGACATGGCTGTACTGGCAGGGAACTGTCCTGAGACTTGCTACTCAAAATATGGAGCTGTGTCGCTGCGCGTCAAGTGCTGCCATGAGATGGTGTGTGGCCATGCTTATTTGCATTGTGGGTTTGTGCAGTGCATGGAATGGCAGCAAGTAAATACAGCTTAACCAGAAATAAAAGATCATGATTTTGTCTGCGAACTGCTGTCACTTCCAACTGGGCTGTGCCAGGTGTGTGGACGGTCAACCGATTGGGCTGCATTAGTACAGGAAATTAGCTGAGAGGAAGTGGCAACTTGCAGTTATCAGATAAAATAATGACCTTCCGTAACACAAATATGAGCTTCGTAAAAATGCAGTGAACTCAAGTGGCTGGTTCGATGGACATGCGGCTGAGCTGCTCTGAAAGCATGCAAGTCCCCTGCATGGTGATGCTCGTGATGCTTGAGTCATCTCACTCTCTGCCTACTGTTCTATTTCCCTCCGACTCATTCTTTGACCAATGTCAATCACTCTCCCTGCATTGGTCACAAACAAACGCTATATTTACCAACATCCATATAAACACAGTAGGAGATATGTGCTGGAGGGGAAACGTAGCGGCAGAAGGTACTTGTAGACGGGTTTGTTCTGTGTGACTTCATTCTGTAGCGTTAGTATATCAGTAAGACAGACGGGCCGTTCGTGTCATGACACGGTTAAGTCCAGCATGCGATTATCATATTGCCTCTATACTGAGGGTGGTAATGGCCTGTTCAACAGTGACATCCTGTGAAATGTTCTTGGGATTCTGGGAAACCGTTCGTGCTTGTTCTAAGGTGAACTTGGAATAACACGTCCCATGATGTTCCATGCTGTTTTTCACAAACCTCCTCCCCACCAGTTATAAATGTATCTCCATATTCCATTTCTTTTACATATCCACTTTATGTAGACTATCAACCGAGCCTCTCCTCCTATCCCTGTCATTCCAAACTCATTTTCTCCATCTTCCTTGCCTGAAAGGTGCTCCTGCATTCTTCCTTCTGTGTGACATTTATCCCACCTCTGTCTGTCTCTATATTATTTTCCTGCAAATTTAATTTTTATTCAGTATTTCAGTAGACGGTATTAACATAATGCGTACAGAATTTTGGAGTGAATTGTTGTTGTTGTTGTCAAGAAAACTGTGAGCCTTATCAACAAAACACAGTAGCTGTATCAAGTCGTATGTCACTGTAACAGTTTCTATGCTTTTTTAATGCATGCCACTTAGACACAGTTACTGACATGTAGTGTAGCGGTTACTGACATGTAGTGTAGCGGTTACTGACATGTAGTGTAGTGGTTACTGACATGTAGTGTAGCGGTTACTGAATGTAGTGTAGCTGTTACTGACATGTAGTGTAGCGGTTACTGACATGTAGTGTAGCAGCTCCACATCTGTCTCAGTCTACATAGTATCAACTAAAATGTCATGAAGCGTTCAGCTATGAAAATAACTTACAATGTAATTTTATTAATGAACGCTGCATAGAGTAGAGACTTTCTTGATAAGCTGCTACTAGTTTCTCAGCTAGTTGAGAAATTCCCAACCTTTTGTTACAAATCCCGGTTCACAAGAACCCGCCACTTTGCACTCTCCTGAGCCAGATGAATCCAGTTCATGCCATCCCATCCATTTTAATATTATTTTCCCATCTATGTGTAGTTCTTCCCAGCAGTGTCTTTCCTTCAGGTTCCTCCACCATAACACAATTACTTTTCTCGTGCATGCCACGTGCCCTGCCCATTGTGAAGCTCAGCATCGTTCACTTTTCTCCAGTTCCCTGGTTAAACAAAAGGTAAAGCAATCCCTGTACAGGCCTGGAAAGGCCCAGAGGATTCCAGGAGTTTGAGGCTCCCAGATTTCAAGACAGTCGGCACATGAAGGTGGTCAGGTCAGCCCTATGCACCGGCCGCCTTTACCCCCCAGAATATATTCCTGGTACTCATTTCTGTTAGAGGCTGAGTCGACCCCAGGGCTATAGTGCGGCCGGAAGGATTATGTCAGCGAAAAATTCTAGTGACACCATTGGGAATTGAACATGCGACCTTCTGGTTTGTAGCGCAGTGCGTCACCCAGCTACGCCACCGAGTACCCCTCCATTTCCCTGGTTCTTCCTCCAGAAATATCAAAATATGATGACTCATGAGCTGCACCATTTTTGTGCTGGAATTAAATGCCTGCTGTCTTCTGAAGGTGATGAGAATTTAAATGGCTGTCATTACTGGACAGTGACGTTGGTTGTTTGTACTTAAGCTGCATGTCAGTTGTGGCTGATCTGCTGAGCGGAGTGGTTAATGGTAGCTATGAAGTGCTTTTGAATTGGACTGTTCGCTTATGATGTAGTGTGCCTTTCTAGGAATAAAAGAGAATTATTATTTGGTTGGGGGCCCTTAGGGGGTTCACAGCACCCCCTTTGGGAAACTCTGGTGTAATTGTGTTATATATGATAAACTGCCTCATTTTCCAGGCACTGAGGATAGTGCTGCAGTGTGTGGAGTCGCACGCCAACCGCTACGGTCGCTACATCGTACCACTCCTGTCTATCAGTGCTGACTTCTATGTGCGTGTGTTTGTCAGAATATTCAGTGGCCCAGCCATGTGCAAGAGAACTACCAGGTAGTGTAAGATTTCAGTTTCTGACAGCAGCGTTGATGGGGGAGTTGAGTGTTTGGGGATGTGATGCCGTGTTGCTCTGTGTTTGAGGGCAATCGGTCCATGATGGTGAATGAGGACTGGACTGATTGACCTTGCACATGGAGGCAACACAATCCTTAGAAACCTCAGGGAGCAGTTACTAGGCAACATGGAGTTGCATAATCATTATCATCATCATATATTTGGTATTCCAGAGATCCACTGGAGTGGGTATAGATATAGATAACAACAGGCACAGTACAATATGAGTCTCGACAATAAGATACATATAATAATGATTTGTGACTATGATACATAAGTAAGACAAATCAAGTTTATACAAAGAAATGTGATCAGTTCAGAATATACATTCAGTGAATACATACATAATGTACCTAGGTAAAAGGTAAAGCAGTCCCATTACAGGCCTGGAGGGGCCCAGGGGTTTCCAGGAAATTAAGGTTCCCAGATTTTGTGACAACGCCACAGGATGGTGGCATGGTTGTCAGCCTTACGCACCGGCTGCCTTTACCCCCAGGAAATATTCTGGTACTCATTTCTGTTAGAGGCTGAGTCGACCCCAGGGCCATAGTGTGATTGGAAGGATTTTATGTCAATGAATAATCCACTGACACGAGCTGGGATCGACCTTCCGATTTGTAGCACAGAACCTTAACCACTGTGCTACTGCGGTCCCCTAATGTACCTAGACAGAACTTAAAAACAATTCAAGAGTATTTACATATTGCACATAGACAGAATCTTAAATCAGTATATCACTAATAAAAATCTTATGATACAGTACTTGATTCACGATTCACTAAGCAATTTTACATTTTTCTTTAGTTACCAGCAACATTCTTAATCTTCAAGGGCAAAAGACTTGAATCCTCGTGAGGTTATTGCTCAAAATGACGGTAAATTCAGGCTTCAAACTGCACGTAAACAAAGGACATGGCACCTTATATCATGCCAACTGCATAATATAATCTTAGTAATTAACCAGCTTGATGCACAAAAACTTGTTACAAAGTGCTGTTCCGTGTTTCGGACATATTGTTCAGTTCTGTTGATTGTGTTTAGCAACCCACATGTGCGGGTTTCTGTAGCAATGTGGCTGACAGGAGGACGAGGCTGGAGAAGAATGTATAGTGAGGAGCTGCATGATTTGTACTGTACAGGGTAGATCAGAAGCAGGGTTATTTGGCTGAGGGTGAGATGGGTGGAGCATGTAGTGTATGTGAGATGGGTGGAGTGTGTAGTGTATGCGAGATGGGTGGAGCGTGTAGTGTATGCGAGAAGGGTGGAGCGTGTAGTGGATGTGAGATGGGTGGAGCGTGTAGTGGATGCGAGATGGGTGGAGCATGTAGTGTATGCGAGATGGGTGGTGCGTGTATTGTATGTGAGATGGGCGGAGCATGTAGTGTATGTGAGATGGATGGCCACTTCTGGTTGCAAAACCCAAAGGCACACTACCTGTGAGACCTAGGCATAGATGGGAAGATAATATGAAAATGAATTTCAAGGCATTAATAATGTGAAGATGTTGATTGGATTCATCTGATACAGGATTAGAGATCAGTGGCTGGCACTTGTGAGTGTAGTAATGGAGGTTCTGATTTCATAAGATTCAATAAATTTCCTATCTAGCTGAACAGGTATCAGTTCTGGTGGAATTTGTTGATCTAAACATCGGTACATAATGAAGGTAGCTATATTTCATTGCTTAAGTTAGTAATGTATATTGTTTAAATATGTACCAAATGACTATTAGGGCTGGACAGCTTCCTTTCTTGTGTGTGTTGCAGCAAGTTGGCACACGTGTTTCAGTGTACCGGGTGTGAGACCATCACACTGCAGCCTCTCGGAGTGACTCATCAGTATGGGGAGAAGCCCAACCAGGTCAAATTTACGTTGCCTCGTGGCCCTCAAGTTGGAGCGGAATGTGAACACTGTGGCCACGGATACCACGTACGTGCGGATAACGTACTGTCAGTTAATGTGTTGTGGTTTGTTTAACCTTCCAGTGTTGGCCTCTGGTGCATTTTAATGTGTGAGTGTATGGTGGAGAATACTGTGAAGAGAGAGAGAAAACCAACAAGATGCAACAATCAGATGTTTATTATCAACACTGTCTCAACATGTTTCAGGCGTCATTATGCCCATCTTGAGGAGAACAAAGACTGTGTGTTACTGCATGTGGTGTGCTGCGCTGGTCCTGTTGGATGTGGTTGGTAGCGGTTGTGGGGCGCTGCGTTGTAGGGTGTGAGCACTGTGAAGGTTACTGTTCGAACCTTCACAGTGCTCGCACCCTACAGCGCATACAATAAACATCTGATTGTTGCATCTTGTTGGTTTTCTCTCTCTCTTCACAATTTGCTCACGATGCACGGTCACAGAAACCTAAAGCTGGAGAATACGTTCCTGCATCGTGTGCAGTGGTTGCAATTGAAACCCAAGCATCATTGAAGGTTTATTTATATTGTCAGCAGATTTGAGTGTCAAATGAGAGGATGATTAGCGAGTAGTAAATGAGAAGACACTTGGAAGGAAGCAGTGGTTTCCATATTTGTGGTACAATTCCAGCGGCCACTTGGGGGGACTGGGGAGAACCATGAGATGCCACTGCCATGATAGTCAGTCCCAGAATTTCAAGCCACACTGCCCTCTTAGAAGGTGGAATGATCCTGACTGGACTGTGACATTAAAAGTTCTCTAACTTGATGTGTGATTTTGGGTTGACCCCAACATTGTAGACAAAAATATAGCCTCCTTTTTTCAGGATGATGGAATTATGTGTTGGTAGATGGTGAAGTGATACAGGGCAGGGGGTGGGTCAGTGACAGGTAACTTGCAAGAACTTGGCCAGTTATAACCACAGACTTGGAGAGGCAGTGTATCATGTTGCAAGCTGATAGGAATGGTTAAAGGTTGTGCCATGGCTCAGACAGTTGGTTGCTGGCCTCTCAGCTTGGAGGTCCAGGTTTGATCCTCGCCATTCAGCGTGGAGTTTGTGGAAAATAGTGACACTAGGAGAGGCTCTACTCCCAGTCCTTTGGTTGTTTGCTCTTGGTATCATTCCACCATTCCCCCATACTCATTCATCCATCTACCACCCACGCTGTATAATGTTTTTCTCCCAGTACTTCAGATTTCCCCTGTCAGTACCATTCCCCCATACTCATTCATCCATCTACCACCCACACTGTATAATGTTTTTCTCCCAGTACTTCAGTTTTCCTCTGTCAGTATCATTCCACCACTGCTCCATACTCATCCATCCATCTACCACCCATGCTGTATAATGTTTTTCTCCCAGTACTTAAGGTTTCCCCTTTCAGTATCAATCCACCATTGCTCCACATTCATTCATCCATCTACCACCCACACTGTATAATGTTTTTCTCCCAACACTTCAGTTTTCCCCTGTCAGTACCATTCCACCATTGCTCCACATTCATTCATCCATCTACCACCCACACTGTATAATGTTTTTCTGCCAGTACTTCAGTTTTCCCCTGGCAGTATCATTCCACCATTGCTCCACACTAATTTATTCATCCATCATTGTGCTATAGTATAGTCTGTACATGCAACAGCACATTGTGATACACACACAAAACAGCACATTGTGATACCCACACAAAACAGCACATTGTGATACCCACACAAAACAGCACATTGTGATACCCACACAAAACACAAATCAGCATATTGTGATACCCACACAAAACACAAAACAGCACATTGTGATACCCACACAAAACACAAAACAGCACATTGTGATACCCACACAAAACAGCACACTGTGATAACCACACGAAAAAACCGAGAAGCAGGGACCGTCAGTTACAACTGCATTTTTTTGGTGTCTTGCTGTACAGTTTATCGCAACACGTTTTGGCTTCTTAAGAGGCCATCATCAGGTACTGTCAACATACTCATCAAAGATTATCACATGCACCACATTGAAATATCCCTTTTTTGTGCAGTTGAGACCCCATTTTTTTCGGTACTGCTGGTGTTTTGAGACTCGAAACAGCACAAACAGGAGATAAAGTATATTAAAATATATAAATAACATAATCCCATACTTCCACTGTGAAACGGTAGGTTCAGCTGTGCTAAGGGATACAGTTACGTATACAGAGTTATTTGAAATGATTGTCAGGGTTTTAACAACTTGTCGGTTTGGAATGAACTTGATTATCATGTTGATGTTTGTAGCATCACAAATTGTGCACATATAGAGCATCTGTAAGGTATGTAACAAAACTCAGTGTGTTGTTCTATTAAATAAAAAAATACACATACTCCTCTCTCAAGTGTGTTGTGTATGACAAGTTGTTAAAACCCCGACAATCATTTTGAATAACCCTGTATTTTGAAGTAGTACCCAAGGTTGAGGAGTTTAATTTCAGTAAGTAGTTATTTATCCATTTTTCTTTATTCATATTTACCAGTTATTACAGTGCAGTACTGAATAAATCTGCTGTAACCACTGTAAGTGTTAGGCTGCCTGTTGCTGTTGTTGAGAATGTGCTGTAAGTTCAGGAAAGGGCAGATATATATGTGGCCTGTCATTGGCTGTGTACAGATTGGAGGGCCTATCTGGAGCGGGCCTCTGCATGATGAAACATTCCTGTCAAGAGTCGAGCGTCTGGCCGGCGCAGGCGAGTTTGGCACGGCACGCAGGATGCAGGGTGTGCTGGCTGTAGTTGGAGAAGAGCTGCCGGACGTGCCATTGTACTACACGCTGGACCGACTGTGCTCTGTCATGCACTGTGAGTGTATACCCATGATGCATTTCCGGTAAGTTGTCGGATTGAAATCAGGTCGACTTTGTCCAAGCAGCTGTGTCACTTTTCTCTGACATTTTTAACTTCATGCTTAGATTGTGCTAGTATTTTGTTGTCAAAAATGCTGTATGGTGTATGTCTTGAGATGTTAGTTTTAGAGATATGCAGTAGGGGCATGTGGTGGCGCAGTTGGTTGAGGCATCGCGTTACAGGTCAGAAGGTCGCGGGTTCAATTCCCGATGGTGTCGTTGGCATTTTTCATTGACATAATCCTTCTGGCCACACTATGGCCCTGGGGTCAACTCAGCCTCTAACAGAAATGAGTACCAGGAGGTAAAGGGAGCCGGTGTGTAGGGCTGACAACCTTACCATCTTCATGTGCTGATTGTCATGAAATCTGGGAGCCTCAACCTCCTGGAACCCTCAGGGCCTGTACAGGGATTGCTTTACCTTTACAAAATGTAGTAACTCATTTCTCAGACAATGAACTTCATTGTTAGTTGTATTGAGGCACACAGTGTGCGGCAGTGCGGAGTTTCGATCGAACGATCACAGAACATGCACGACAAATACAGTGGCATGCTCTTAACGTCAGTGCATGTAATAACTGAGCTGGTATTGGTGCATGGGAATGCATGCTGTTGTGACGGGTAAGTGGGTTACACTTTGCAGGTTCACAAATTGTTAGTGTTTATTGACAGCACAGAAATGTACAATTGTAAGGGATTTAGTGATTCAGAACAAAAGGCATCAAAGTACATGAATTCCAAAGCTCTGATCTAACCATCTCAGTCCTCAGGGCCCCTTGGGCCCAGTATATTTCCTTACTCTTCACTGTCCTGAAGTCTGTAGTCCTCCACTGTGCTCAGTGCCACTGCTAGTTCCCTGCACCTATTTCACTCAGTGTCTGCTACGTCATCTGTCAGCCACCTGCTGTCATACTGTGCTCAGTGCCACTGCTAGTTCCCTGCACCTATTTCACTCAGCGTCTGCTCCGTCATCTGTCAGCCGCCTGCAGTCGCTAACTTCACCCACTGCGATACGCAGATTCTCACTCTTCAGTGGCTGAACCGCGGCTAATTTGTCGTGCGCTTTTTGCTTCCTTACATCGCGGCATTTGGGTTGACGTCTTATTCGTGCGCCATGTTTCTTGGTCCTCAACTTCTGTTGGCGGTTCGACTTCCGGAACCTTTGAGGTCTTCTAGGAGCTTCTGTTTGGCTGTTGTGCTGATAGAGGGCAGTCCCACCCAGTCACCATGGGCTGGGGATATGTGAGACGGTGGACAGAACATCATTACACTGCGTTATCTTGGTCAGCGTAATCCTGATGCCAGTGTGTTTCCACAGTCGGACTAACTGCTCCATGAAGCAGGCAGTGTAACACTTACAGCACGTATGAATGCAGGATATCAGTAATGAAGATGCCATAATTGCAGCTGTGACATGATTGTTGTGGAGAAGTTAGGTGATATTGCATGATAGTTGGGACTGTCCTCAGAGTACTTTGTGACGATCAGTTACCTCACATTGCTACTTTCATGCTGCATGTTTGTTTCCAGACCATCATCCTCTACAGATTCAGTTTTGCACATGGCTGTGATACCAGCAGGCCGCAAATATTCTCCCTTGAGGCTTCCATCTGTGGACGTACAAAGCATGTTTTATGTGTGACGGTGTGTTCAGTGTCCACAACGTTCACTGTTAGGCACAGGTAGTCCTTATGCTATCAGAGGTCATGTATTGAGACCACTTATGCTGCAATATTTGGAGTGATGTGATGGTGGTGTGGCCATTCTCATGGTCCACTGTCTGCTACATGATAGATTATCTGCTCGGTGATATGGTAATTGTCTGAACACATCTCTTGAGCTGCATAGAACTTGTGGGTTCAGCATGTCGGAGCTGTGGCACACAACGGAGAAGATTCTGGCAGTGGACAGATGCAACACGTCACATTCTAACTGTGCATTGCCAGTGGTTTGACCATTTGATACACTGCAGCATTCGGTGGTGACGTATATCTTGGAAGCTGAACCTCTCAGGACAATTTTTGCCTTGATGTTTGCAACTGTTTTAAATCAAGGAATTAATATGGGGAGTTTGTGTGCAAATTTCCTGTGATTGTGCGTGTGCTACGTGCACGTGTGTCAGTCAGCTGACTCGTATAAAGTGAGGAAAGAGATGTGACACATATTCATGTGATGTCACATTACTTACCAAACTGTGCACCAGTCTGTTGGCAGTGTCCAGCCAAAGGGCATATTCTCAGTGTAGCCAAGACTGCGTGTGTCCACATGGAGACGTCCTGTATAACAGTTGCACAGTTCAGTTATACATGGGCAAGTTACATGTGGTCAACAGGTGCACATTGCGAACAGTTAACACCTAGCCAACAGTGAGATGGAGTCATCATTGTAGGTGGCCAACGGTTACACAAGGTAAAGTTACCGACAGCCAGCAGTTACGCAAGGCCAACGGCTGTAATGGTCATGTTATGCACTGCTGACAGTTGGCCAGCATCTGTACATGGACATGTTACGCATTGCCGACAGTTATACATGGCCAGCACCTGTACACTGTCATGTTACGCACTGCCGACAGTTACAACCACATTACATGGTGCCAATAGTCAAAACATGGCCAAGTTATGTGTAGGCAACAGTTACATGTGGCCAGCAGTTATATGTGGGCTAATTATGTACAGCCAACGGTTCCACTCAGCCAACAATAACGTAACACTGCAACAGCAGGGACTTGCTGCCAGGGGGGTATTAAGGGGAGTCCTGAAGGGTTTGGGAAGGGTTCTGGATCTGTGTGGTGAGCCATGATGTTGTGTGTGTGTGGTGAGCCATGGTGTTGTGTGTGCTGGATCTGTGGTGAGCGATGGTGGCTGTCCTGGATATGCGTGTGGTGAGCCATGGTGTCGTGTGTGCTGGATCTGTGTGGTGAGCTATGTGGTAAGCCATGGTGTTGTGTGTGCTGGATATGTGTGTGGTGAGCTGTGGTGTTGTGTGTGGTGAGCCATGGTCTTGTGTGTGCTGGATCTGTGTGTGGTGAGCCATGGTCTTGTGTGTGTGGCACTAATAGGGAGGTGAAATGCATGCAGAGGTTCTTTGGGAAATCTGAATTGAAGAAACCACTGGGGACATACAGGTGTACATCGGAAGATAATATTAAAGTAGAACTTTTTTGGATCACAGAAATCTGATGATGCTTTGTAGCTAGCAGAGGGTTTCATTTATCAATATTATTACTGCATGCTGCAAGTTAACATATGGCTGGCTGTCAGTCTTAGAGAGCAACGAGGTTTGGAATTCACAGTTACTGTAATATGTGGAGGGTAAATTAATGAGATGTGAGGGTGGGGATGGGATTCATCTGACCGGGGATGTGACATGTGGACTGTTGTGAACATGTGACATGTGAAGTGTTGTGAACATGTGACAGTGGACTGCTGTGAACATGTGACTTGTGGACTGTTGTGAACATTTGACCTTTGGACTGTTGTGAACATGTGACTTGTGGACTGTTGTGAACATGTGACATGCAGACTGCTGTGAACATGTGACTTTGTGAACATGTGACATGTGGACTCTTGTGAACATGGTAATTGGCCATCCAGTTCCAGTAGATTTATCTTGGCTAGCACAGTAACTGTCAGCTTCTGAGGAATGTCTGTGGTCAGTGGAGTTAGTTAGTTGGTTGGTTAGTTAGTTAGTGAGTTATGTGGTTGGTCAGTTATGTAGTTAGTTGATTAGTCAGTCAGTTATGTAGTTAGTCTGTCATTTAGTTACTATTATAAGTAAGTAATTAAGTAAGTGAAGTAACAACTGAAATGATGCTGCTCCGCAGATCTGCGCTGTTGAATGCTGGTTACCGTGTCTCATTTTCACACGCCAATCGCATGTCAATCAAGACGGATGCCCCAGCCAGTTTCTTGTGGGACGTAATGAGGCACTGGGTTAAGTCACACCCCGTTCGACAAGACAGGCTTACGGGTGTTGCAGCATCACTTCTATCCCGGGAACTTACTAACGAGATCAACATGGATTTACGGCCTGATGCAAACCCGAAGTCCCGTGAGAAGGGACTGTCTCGCTTTCAGGAGAACCCGCAGCGATACTGGGGTCCTGGCATGAGGGCCAGAAACAAGTAAGTTGAGAAGTTACACAGTGGGCCGTGGCGGCCTGTCACTTGTGATGTGTGTCGTTACCAGGACTGAGTTACATCAGGGGACAAAGCATCATGGCCCTAGATTGAAATGAAGGGCAACCTAGGCTGTGTTCAATCAGAATTGAGTATTGTTTTGTTTTATCATTGTAATAATAACCACCACCACCACAACCTCTGTTGTTGTCACCTTTATACAGGGTGTTTACAGTTATGTTCCTGAAACAAACCATGTTTCTAGGGTACATGCACGGTGTTGCAGCTGTGCTGTATTTACAGTCTGTGCTACATGTAATGTTATTTCCCATGTTAAATATGTTCTGTACCTTTACATCAGTATTCCCACAGTGTGCAGCAGTGGTGTACCCAGGAATTTTGTTCGGGGGGGTTGTTCAACAAATTCAGTTGAGGACAGAGGACAGAGAGAACAGGGATCTGGGGGCAGTAGCCCCCTAGTCAGGGGTTCTGGAGGCAGCTGTAATTTGGCACAAGAAATTTCATTTCATATAGTAAAATTTTCTTAATTTTTGGTATTTTAAGACTATTTATGATGACAACCAATTTATTTGTCATTGCTAATGTAAAACAATTGCGAACCTAGGTAGTTTAAGAATTTTACTGCCCTTTTTCTGAATATCTTGGGGTGTTGGCGTCCTAAATTCAGCAGTTTTTAACAGTTTTCACAATCGGGTTGAATTTGGCATGATTTTGGAGGGCCTTCGGAATTTCGGGGAGTTTGAACACCCCAAACCCCCTCTCGGTACGCCACTAGTGTGCAGTGCCCAATATGGCTGTTTTCCGTAACCCCTTAATTTCTCGCTTTCCCGGTATGTTGCTCAGGTACTGTCTCAGCCATTTTAAGACGGTTCCAGTCGCCCCTATTATTACCGGTATCACTCTGTATTTACAGTCCACATGCTGTCAATTTCTATAATACAGTCTGTATATTTTAGGATCCTCTCAGCTGCTCTCTTGATTACATTTCTGTCCCTCCAAATTACAACATCTATCCTGTTTTCATCATCACACATTATGCTGTCCGGTTCTGTTCTGTCAGTTTGCACTGTTTGTTCCTCAATGTGGCTACCATACCTTCATGACCTGTTTCTAAACATTTCGGTGCATGGCCACACCAGTGTCACTGACTAACTGTACTGCTATTTCCTTGATCATGTCGGTAAGAAGTGTTCATGTGCTGTATCACCATTCCAGTAAACCATGTGCTGTGTATGGTGACACTACACACAGCACCTGGACAGTTCTTATCTTAGCACACATAACTTTATATGTTAACATATATAGTGAGTCACGTATTTAAAACTTAATATTTTATAATTGTACATCAGCTTGGTTGGGGCATGCAGTGGCACAGTCGGTTGAGGCACTGCGCTACAAGCCGGAAGGCCACGGGTTAGATTCCCAATGGTGTCACAGGAATATTTCATTGACATAATCCTTCTGGCTGTACTATGGCCCTGGGGTTGACTCAGCCTCTAACAGAAATGAGTACCAGGAATATTTCCTGGGTGATAAAGGCGGCCGGTGCGTACGGCTGACAACCTTACCCCCTTCATGTGCCGATTGTCTTGAAATCTGGGACCCTCAACCTCCTGGAACCCTCTGGGCCTTTCCAGGCCTGTAATGGGATTGCTTTACCTTTACCTTCACATTGGCTTGACTGTCTCTGTAACATATCCTTTGTAAAACAGCTAACTGAAGGTGGCCACAAAAGGTGACTGAAGCTTGTAGGAGGTTTACAACAATTTTAATGTAACAAATTCATATATTTCCATATGCACTTACTGTTCTATTGTTACAGTAAAGTGACTGTCTGTTTTATAGTACCCAAGGAGAAGGGAAGATGGAGAAGAGCAGGAAGAATCAGGGGAAAAGAAAGAAGTCACAGCTGAGTGGTACAGACGATGAGGGCCGTACAAAACAAATGAAGAGCGAGGAGCAAACACTAAGCAGCTGACACACACGCTGGTCAAATGTGGTTACTGTGCAGTCGAACTGGTCCAACATTGCCACCGTACAGAAAGCATCAAACTGCTCTGCTAATTGCATCAGACTGGTCCACTGTAGTTACTGTACAGATAGCATCAGACAGTTCGTCTTCTGTAGTCAGAGGAAAAAAGAACACAACAGATGCTGAGGGGAATATTTGGATATGAGGGGTGGAGTTGAGAAAACAGTATAGAGTGGAGCTTCATGATTTGTGCTGTTGTTATGCTGAGGATTGGATATTGCAAGATTTGGGGTTCTGTAGTGGTAGTGCTGGAGGTTCAGATGTTCTGGGACATAATGCTGTTTTGGCTATGTGTAGTTCCTGACGTTGTGAAGGAGTTTAGTGCCTTCATGTTAGGCTGAAGCATTCCAAGCAGGTGTTGTGAAATATCAGGAACTGCACATCCAGTAACAGAATCACTTACATGTTCCAGAGTGAGAGGTGAGAGTAGTGTGACATGTAGCCAGGCTACTTGGGGAAGATAAGAACTGTTGACAACCTGTTGTCAGAAGCAGCAGGATAGTTGTAATGGGAGGATAATATTGAAATTGGTGTTACAGAAGTAGAGTGTGGGGCCTCTGTTGAGCTGGCTGAGGGCAGAATGTTGTGAATTTGTAAAGAAATTGCATGTTCAATTGATGTGGCAGATTTATTGATCAGCGCACAACGTGGGGTGGCGTGTGTACAGCATGTGGCTCATTGTAGTGTCTGATCAGCACACAACACATGGTGGCATGTGTACAGCACCCAGCTCATTGTAGTGTCTGATCAGCACACAACATATGGTGGTGTGTGTACAGCACGCAGCTCATTGTAGTGTCTGATCAGCACACAACGCATGGTGGCGTGTGTACAGCACGCAGC